>OIXG01000634.1_pt1 | contig 40728 bp, 26 predicted proteins | sample 1587731 | NCBI WGS metagenome assembly OIXG01 (sample SAMEA3888908, study PRJEB22519) | human gut metagenome | biome: human gut; feature: human-associated habitat; material: faeces | place: Denmark | collected 2010 | reverse complement strand
GAGTGGTAAGTTCCTTTTTGCTGATACCGCAGATAGCCGAATACTGGTCGAACATGCTGATATTGTCGAGGTTATTCAGCTCGCTGAAGATGCTGAGCTGCGAGAACTTGGTGATACCCGTGATGAAGGTAAACTCCAGGTATGGGTCGAGCTTTTTCAGAGGACTGTAGAAGTTCTGCATGATACGGCGGAGGGGCTGCAGGTTCTCCTTCTCATGTACCACATCCAGCAATGGGGCATCATATTCATCGATGATGACAACCGCCTTTTCGCCCGTTTGCTCATAAGCACGCTTTACGATACCATCCAGTCTTTCATTAGGATATTTTTCACCTTCTCCCTTACCGTATAGCTTTTCATAGGGCAAAAGCTGTAGATTCAGATAACTGTTCAAGGCATCAGCATCAAAGTGCTTGGCACCGCTCATATCAAAATGAAGCACAGGATGCTTCACCCAATCCTTCTCATAATCAGCTATTGCCAATCCCTCGAAGAGTTCCTTTCTACCCTCGAAATAAGCTTGAAGAGTAGAGGCAAAGAGCGACTTTCCGAATCGTCTTGGACGACTCAGAAAGACATACGACATCTGTTTTTCTCTGAAATCCACGATATATTGGGTCTTATCTACATAGAGATAACCTTTCTCACGGAGTTTTTCGAATGTCTGTATTCCCACAGGGTATTTATTTACTATTTTTGCCATAATCTTACAAACTTTACGTTTTGCGCGGCTAAATTACAAAGAAAATCTGAATTAACCAAAGAAAAAATCAAATAACTTAACTTTCACTTATCAAGAAATGAAAGGAGATAAGGAAGTACTGTAAAGATAGCAAGAGGGTGCGCCATAACTTATGACGCACCCTCTATATACCTTATAATGAAAGATAAGGAGAATTAATCCCAAAGACTGCCGTTGCTTGGACGGGCAAGAACTTCAATTTCATCATCAATGGTTTCATCAGATAGCGTAGAACTTGGAGTTCGAGTTCCACTACCTGCCAAGATAACACCAACCTCAACTTCTGTAACTTCCATAACTGGCTTAATATATTTTTTCATCATTATATTCTTTTAAAATTCAACGTGTTTGTTATAATAGTAAAGTTTCGTAAATAGCAAAGGCGATTACTTCTTGATCATCTTCTTGCCGTTGCAGATAACAATGCCCTTGTAGTTCGCGCCAACCTTCTGACCAGAAAGAGAGTACATGATGCCGTCTGCCTTTACACCATTCTGCCGGATAGCCTGAATGCCGGTAGTGTTTCCACCAATACCGATAGAGTAATACTTAGCTGAGTTTGGTGTATTAATCTCCAAATATGCCTTGTTTGCAGGAATTGTAACAGTATTTGCAACCCGATAGAAACCTACAATATTGTTCTTATTTGCCAAGCAGTAAATGTTATTTGCGCCAGTCTTTGTTCCATCTGCAATCTTCAAGTCTGTATCAACAGTTGTAGCTGCCCCCCCAGCTTCAGTCAAAGTATACTCCTTTGCTTCACCCTTCAAAAGTACAGCTGTATTTGCAGGTACGATACCATCAATCTTATTATAAGTAAGCTTGTCATTTGCATACACAGCATAAGCCTCCAAGCCATTTGCTGAATAATCTACATTAAATGAAGCTGCATGAGTAATATAGCCCTCTGTACCTACAGTAACAGACTTACTATCCGAACCTTTTACAGCCTTATAAAGATTGATAATGATACAAGGTTGCGAACCACCATTCTTCAAATAGAAACAATCTTTCAAAGATAATCCATCGATTGTAATAACTTCTGGATCATCCTGCATAACATCCCAATTTTTCTCATTCTTAACGAAAGTATGTCTATTCAAAATGTCTTTAGTTCCATTACTACTATAAACATCAATTGTTCTTTCAGAACTTTCCTCAACAGCCAAATTAGCAAAATAAGAATTAGTTCCCTCCTTACCATTGCAATATCCTATTATCTCAATTTTAGAAATCGTAACTCCCTCTGGAATGATAAACTTATTCACAGCACCATTAGATAACTTAAGCGTACGATACAATTTGCCTTTATAGTTCATGAAATTACCATTAGAGAATGCCTTACCAGACTTCATCAAATAACCGATAAAGCCTTGAGCAGTCTCACATGTCACCATAGAAGGAGTAGCTATGTCAGTATTATCATAGGCACAATGAATACTACTCTCAGCTTTACTATAAACAGTAGCAGGTTTATCACCACCTTGAATGATAAAATCTTGCGCATGCACACTCGTCGCCATAAACAATGCGACAATAAAAGTAAATAAGTTCTTCATCTTTTAATAGTTTTGATTTATAATATAATTTGGTTTAAAATTCGTTTGTTTTCGCCTGCAAAAGTACAACACAATTTTCATTTGGCAAAAGGAAAGAGAGATAAAAAGGCGGAAATGTACGAAAACGATTGCGTAGCTTTTACAACAAAATTGAAACAAAAAGTTCTTAAATAGAAATAATAAGTGTATTTTTGCACCAATAAACTTAAAATATAAACTGAAAATAAAAATTATAATAAGTATAACAACCTAAAAGGCAAACAAATGAAAAGAAATCTACTAAGATTTGGGCTCTCACTCATAGCCCTGTTTGTTATGGTAGTAGCAAATGCGCAAACCTACCAGAACGAAGAAGCTAGTGTTTCATGGCCGTTTAATGACGCCAACTACGCTACGCAGTACACAAAATCACCAGAAAAAGGTTTTAGTCTGGTTTCCGTAAACACCGGTGACTTGAAGTATGTTGCCAAGACATCAACGAAAACACTGGATAAAAACGGCAGCCCGATGGTCATGGCAGGTTTCAGTCCTGTTGGTTCAACAAAAGCCGTAGAATGGACCGTTAAACCAAGCAAGGGTCTTACATTCACCCCAACATCTATCAGTACCTATGTAAACCGATTCGGTACAGATTCAGAAAATGGAGTAACCGTAACCGCAAAACTTAGCAACGGAACTTCTGTAGACTTGGGTAATTTCACGGCATTAAGAGACAACAAGACAACAGAGACTGACAAGTTTTCGAAAAATGAAAACCTGACCAACCACATCGTCATCCAGCTCACTGCCGAGCAGCAAGCCCAACTGACATCAGCTGAAGGCTTCACGCTAAGTTGCACCGTCGGCGTTGGCTCTGCTAAGCAGCAAGGCTTTGCCGATGTACACATCAATGGTCTCTTGAACGGAACCGTTCAGCAGGTTGAACAGTACACCCTGTCGGCTGCCGTTTCAACCGTAGGAGCAGGAACAGTCAAAGTATCTCCTGCAGGAACCGTATTTGATGCAGAGACATCAATCACCGTAACAGCAACAAAGAATTTCGGCTACAAGTTTGTCAACTGGACAGATGCCAACAACCAGGTGGTATCTACAGATGAAGCATACACCTTCTCTATCTCAACCAACACAGCATTGAAAGCAAACTTTGAGAAGATAAACACCTACGCTTTGAATTACAAGGTTGAAGGTGGAGCAAAAGACTATATGATAAGTGCCTCTCCTGTCCCAACCATTGTTGAAGGAAAAAACATGTATGAAGAGGGAACAGAGGTAACTCTCACAGCCAGCAGCAATGACATCCTCACCTTCACCAACTGGAATGATGGTGAAACAGGAGCAGAACGCAAAATAAACATGAACGCCGACCAGTCATTCACAGCAGCATATTCTTCAAAAGATTTCATTGCAGGCTGGGACTTCTATAAGGCAGCCAAATCAGGTCGAACAGCAGACTTCGCTGCAGAAGACAACGATGCAGACCAGCTCATCTTGCGTGATGCTGAAGGAAACGCATACGGTTGGCTCGACAAGAGCAACAACGCAAGCGGCTACGAAGGAAAGAATGCTGCAGTAAACTGGACCACAGTCAGCACCAAGCCACTGGGTGAGACCTACTGGCAGACCAAGGTCAACGCAACAGCCTTTACCGACATCAAGGTAAAGAGCAGCATGCTCTACAATTATAACGCATACGAAACATATAATGTAGAATACTCTCTCAACGGAACCGACTGGACCAAAGTAGGTGCCATCAATATGCCAGGAGCCAAAGCCTGGACAGACGGAGAGTTCACTCTCCCATCCGATGCCAACAACAAGGCAGAAGTATACATCCGCTGGATTGCCGACAAGACTTCTTCTATCAAGGGAGCAACAGGCAACAACGACGGAATTGCAATAGCAGGTATCTATATCACAGGTACTGCCCAGCTCGTAAACGACGGCAAGGCACCTGTACTCGTAAACACCGTACCTGCAGAAGGCGCAACTAACGCATCTGCCAACGGCAAGATTGTACTGACTTTTGATGAGAAGGTAAAACTCACCGGCAACGCAGCCGCTACACTCGGCACACAAAAGATTGAAGGAGCCGTATCCGGCAAGACCATCACCTTTGCATACAAAGGTTTGAATTACGCTACGGCTTATACCTTCACACTCGCTGCAGGCTCGGTAGCCGACCTGACAGACAATGCTACAGACCAGGCAATCGTTCTGAACTTCACTACCAAGACCAAGCCAGCTGTAACCAAGGCTCTCTACGACTTCATCGTCCCAACCGACGGTGACTTCAAGGCAGCACTTGCAGCAGCAGCCAAGCGCACAGATACCAGCAAGCGTTTCCGCATCTTCATCAAGCAGGGCGACTACAAGATTCCCGCTGACGAAAACAGCAAGGTAACTGGCGGTGACGGTAAGAGTTATGCCAACCCAACCATTTATATGAATACGCCAAACGTATCTATCATCGGTGAGGGCATGGACAACACCTCTCTGACCAACACCATTCCTGATGCAGAATATAAGAACGCGAATCAGAAAAACCCAGCCAACGTATTGGAAGGTATCGGCAAGGGCGACGTACTCTGCCTGCAGAAGGAAGCTACGGGTACCTACTTCCAGGATCTGAAGATGTACAGCAGTATGGGCGACGCAAAGGGTCGCGACATCGTACTCAACGACCAGAGCAACAAGACCATCTGCAAGAACGTAAACCTCTGGGCTTACCAGGACACCTACGTATCAAACAACCAGAATGGTAAATTCTACTTCGAAGACGGAATCCTTCGTGGTCGTACCGACTACCTTTGCGGTAAGGGTGACGTATATTATAATAATGTAGAACTCTGGATTTGCGAAAAGGGAGGCTACCTCGCCGTTCCTTCTCAACCAAAGAAGTATGGCTACATCTTCAAAGACTGTACCATCAAGGATGCTACTGAGGCAAAAGACCTGAATGGTAACTACACCTTAGGTCGTCCATGGGGCAAGGGAACACCTATCGCGCTCTACATTGACACCAAGATGGAAGCCATCCCTTCAGCAGCAGGATGGGATGAAATGAGTGGCGGATATCCTAAGCGTTTCGCAGAGTACAACTCTACCACATCAACAGGTAGTACAGTTGACCTCAAGGACAGAAAGAAAGTTTATGATGCCTACGACTCAAAGAATGGTGACAATTATGTAAACCGTCGCAATGAAACAGCAGAAAGTCCTATCCTCGCAGCAGAGGAAGCTGCGTTCTACACTGTTGAAAACATAATGGGTCAGGATGATGACTGGGATCCTACAGCAGCCACCGAGCAGGCTTCAGCTCCAACCAACGTAAAGTTGAACGGCACAACCCTCGCTTGGGACAATAACGACTACGCGCTTCTCTGGGCAGTATGCAAGAACGGCAAGGTAGTAGACTTCACCATCACTCCTAGCTATATCGTTGATGACGCCTCTGCTACATGGAGCGTACGTGCAGCCAACGAGATGGGCGGTTTGAGCGAAGCTACAGTTGTTGGTCAGGGCACCGGCATCCGCAATATCGCCGCAGCTACAGATGCTGCAGTCATCAAGACCGCCATCTATGCAGCCGACGGCACCCAGCTCTCAAATCTTCAGAAGGGTATCAACATCATTGTGAAGACCCTGGCAGATGGCAGCAAGAAGACAAGCAAGGTCATCGTAAAGTAAAGAAGCAGAGGCCATAAGTAATTAGATTGACAGATAACATTCGGAGTGCAATACCCCCATCCTCTTTCAGAAGGGTGCCGGATATTGCACTTTTTTTTGTTCCCTCAACTTCTGAAACAGCAGAAACGGGAACTGAGAAAACAGACCGTAGAAATGTAAAAACAAAGTATTTACTCAAAAATCTGTAAACGTTTACGTTATTTTTTACCCCCAATATACCTATATTCTCATATTTTTTATATACTTTTGCAACAAGAAAACCAAGACTTAGCTATTGCTACGCATCTAGGTTGCCCCATCGGATCCTTCGGGTTCCAAGAGGAACATCCCTTCAGCAAGCATCTGCTCAGAATTGGAATTCTACTTAAAAACATTAAATAAAAACATTAGAATATTAGTAATTTAGAATAAGTTTTATCTAAACCTAAAGTGTATGTCTGGTAATTTTAGAAAAAAGAAAATTGCTTTGGCAGGCGCACTGATGTTCGTAGTAACAAGTGTATCTGCACAAACAGTAAAAGGCGTTGTTACTGACAATACGGGCGAGCCAATCATCGGCGCATCTGTCATGGAGGTAGGTGTAGCGGGCAATGGTGGCGTGACCGACATTGACGGTAACTTCACAGTAAACTTAAAAGGCAAAAGCAAGAAACTGAAGATTTCATACATTGGAATGAAAGCTAAGGAAGTAAGCGTTGCAGGTAAAGAAACGATTGATGTAAAGCTTGAGGATGACAACACCACCCTCAACGATGTCGTAGTAATCGGTTATGGTACTGTTAGAAAGAAAGACCTCACAGGTTCTGTATCTTCTATCAGCGACAAGCAGATTGCCAACATTCCTGTATCTAACGTAAGCGAGGCGATGACCGGTAAGATGGCTGGTGTAAACATCACTACCACAGAAGGTTCACCAGATGCTGACGTGAAGATTCGTGTGCGTGGTGGTGGTTCTCTTTCACAGGACAACTCCCCTCTCTACATCGTAGATGGTTTCCCAGTTAGCTCAATCAGCGACATCGCTCCTAGCGAAATCCAGAGCATCGACGTATTGAAGGATGCTTCCTCTACAGCTATCTATGGTGCCCGTGGTGCCAATGGTGTTATCATCGTAACAACCAAGAGCGGTTCTGAGGGCAAGACTCAGGTGAACTTCAATGCTTCTTATGGTTGGAAGAAAGTATCTAAGTTGGTGAAGACTATGTCTCCATACGACTATGCATACTATCAGTATGAGTTGGGTAGCACTGACTATGGTAACTACAACGATCTCGATATCTGGAAGTCTATCGAAGGACGTGACTATCAGGATGAGGTGTTCGGCCGTACAGGTAACCAGAAACAGTATAACGTGAACGTAAGCGGTGGTACCAAGGACCTGAAATACAACATCGGTTTCTCTCACAACGACGAGAAGAGCATCATGCAGGGTTCTGGCTACGCCAAGAACAATGTAAACGCCAAGATTAATGCCAACCTGAACAAGTGGTTGTCTCTCGACTTCAATGGACGTATGGCATTCACCAAGCTGGATGGCTTGAATGGTGGTGCAGATACCAACGAGTCGAGTGCAGCAAACTCAGTTGTTGCCAACACCGTAAGATGGAACCCGGTAGAGCCTCTCTCTGGTACATCAGACGATGATGAGGAGAACAGCACATCTACACGCCGTAACCCAACAGAGCGTATCACCGATACCTATAAGTATCAGGAGCGTTTCCAGCAAAACTACAACGTTGGCTTAAACTGGAAGCCATTTAAAAATATCACATTCCGTTCAGAATTCGGCTATGGCTGGAAGTACAACAATACCGAACAGGTTTGGGGTTCTAATGCAACTACCAACTCTAAGTATGGTTACAACGGTCAGCCACAGGCACAGTTCGTACGCTTGGAGAACAAGAACTGGCGTAACGCAAATACATTGACTTACGACAACAAGAAGCTTTTCCATGGTCGTGACCACATCAATGTATTGGTAGGTCAGGAGTGGAGCAGCAGTCAGGACGTAACCCGCACCAACACTTCTGTAGCCTTCCCTACTTCATTCACATTGAACGAGGTATTGGCAAACACAGCAGCAGGTACAGCACTTCCAAACGAAGGTAATATCAAGGCAGAGGAGAACATTCTCTCTTACTTCGGCCGTATCAACTATACACTCAACGACAAGTATCTGGCTACCATTACCGTTCGTGCCGATGGTTCCAGTAAGTTTGGCAAGGACAACCGTTGGGGTATCTTCCCATCAGCAGCCTTGGCTTGGCGTATGTCTGACGAGGAGTTCCTGAAGGGTGCTTCCAGCTGGCTTTCTAACTTGAAGGCCCGTCTGAGCTTCGGTACAGCAGGTAACAACCGTATCAACTCTGGTTTGTTGACTACCACCTACTCTATGGCAGACAACACATCAAAGGCTCCATTCTTCGATGAGAACAGAGCTTCGATGCTTGAGCATGGTAAATTTCTCTATAATCCAGACTTGAAGTGGGAAACCACAGTGACCCGTAACTTCGGTATCGACTACGGTTTCTTCAACGGTCGCATCAGCGGTACATTGGACTTCTACTGGAATACCACCAAGGACCTCTTGATGCAAAGTATCGTTCCTGCCAACACAGGTTACTCTTACCAGTTCCAGAACTTCGGTAAGACCTCTAACAAGGGTGTTGAGCTGGCGCTCAACGCAGTAATAGTAGACAAGAAGAACTTTGGTTTGAACTTCAACTTCAACATATCTTACAACAAGAACAAGATTAACGAGTTGAACATGGAGAACCCATGGCAGAGTTCTAACTGGAGTGGTTCTACCATTGCCAAGTACGAAGACTTCCGCGTAGAGCAAGGCGGTCGCCTCGGTGAGCTTTGGGGCTACAAGAGCAATGGTTTCTACACCGTGTATGATGCCGCAACAGGCAAGGGTGACTTGGTATTGAAAGCTAACGGCTCTTGGGCACTGGCAGAAGGCGTAAAGGACAACAGCTACAAGCTCTTCGGCGGTAACCTCTTTCCAGGCGTTGCTAAGGTAGAAGTTGATGAGAATGGTGATGCAGTGAAGCAGCGTCTGGGCAACACCGTACCTACCACAACAGGTGGTTTCGGCTTTGACGGTCACGTTGGTAACCTCGACTTCAACCTGTTCTTCAACTACTCATTGGGCAATAAGCTGGTGAACGGTACAAAGCTTGCCAACTCATTCTACGCAGGTTCAGCCAAGAACTATAACCTTGTAGATGATTTCAACGTAGGCAACCGTTACACATGGATTGACCCAGCCAACGGAGAGAACATTGGTCGTCCATCAGCTAATCTGATTACAAAATACGGTGGCGTAGAGAAGGTAATGAACCGCTTGAACGAAATCAATGCCAACGCCAATATCTACAATCCAGCAGGCGTATCAACCATGCAGCTCATCAGCTATGCTGTAGAAGATGCATCATTCCTGCGCCTGCAGAACGTAACAGTGGGTTACACGCTGCCAAAGAAGTGGGTAAACAAGTGCTACATCCAGAATGTACGCATCTACTTCACAGGTTACAACCTGCTTTGCTTCACCAACTACTCAGGCTACGATCCAGAGGTTGATACAAGTTCTAAGAGGAACCCAATGACCCCAGGTATCGACTATGCAGCTTATCCAAAGAGCCGCACCTTCGTAGGTGGTATTAATGTTACATTCTAAAATTTATAAGATAATAACAATGAACAAGATATTATATGCATTTGCATTGGCAGGCGTATTAGGATTGTCTTCATGCTCAGACTTTCTGGATCAGACATCTCCATCAGAGATGACTGCAGAGAATACCTACGCCTCACCTTATTATACCAATCTTCGCGTCAATAAGCTCTATGGTAGCATGGGACAGGACCGTACCTACGCACAGGACTTGTCTATCGTATGGAACCTGAACAGCGACTGCGAATTGATTGACGGTCTTGGAAGCAATGCTACCAATACCTCAAACGAGCGTGGTAACATGAACTACAATATGGACCCAGGATGGAGCAAGATTAGCGGTGTATGGGATGCTGAGTATGGTATCATCGAGGATGCCAACCAGATTATCGAGGGAATCCGCAGTAGCGCTACATTAAAAGCTGGCGGTGCTAACCAGAAGTCGATGGAACGCAGCCTCGGCGAAGCGCTCACCATCCGTGCCATGGTTTACTTCGACCTAGTTCGTATTTTTGGTGATATTCCGTTCAAGAGAGAAGCATCAAAGTCTGACCTGAGCAACGCTTACCTGGAGAAGACCGACCGCGACGTAATCATGGATTCCCTGATGAACGACCTGGATGAGGCTATCAAGTATCTGCCATGGGCAGACCAGGTATCAGGCTATACCACAGAGCGCACAACTAAGGGTTATGCTCACGCACTCCTGGCGCAAATTGCCATGACCCGTGCAGGATATGTAATTCGCGAGAAGGCTAAAGACGGATATGAGACTGCATCTTACAGCGATGCAACCTATCCAACACAACGCCCAGGTGCTGCCGACCGCAAAGCTCTCTACGAGCGTGCCTTGAAGCACTGGTCAGCCATCATCAATGACAATACCCACAGCCTCAACCCATCTTTCGAGAACGAGTGGTATCTGATTAACCAGCTTTCTCTCGACAAGACATATCACGAGAACCTCTTCGAAATTCCTTTCGGTGAGAACGTAACTGGTGAGTTGGGTTACACAGTAGGTGTCCGCATGAATGGTGTTACTTCAGAATATGGCTATGGTAACTCATCTGGTAAAATGAAGGTTACAGCTCCTCTGCTCTATTCCTACGACAAGAAGGATACACGCCGTGACATCACATGCGCTAACTTCGAAATCAAGCAGGACGGCAGCAATACAGTTGAGAACATGCTGAAGAATGCTCCTTTCGGTATGTATGTAGGTAAGTGGGATGCCCGCAAGATGAACAATACTTGGTTGCAGAACAACCTGAAGGCAACAGCTAAGCACACTACAGGTATCAATCCTGTGAAGATGCGCTATGCTCAGGTATTGCTCTACTATGCTGAGTGTATGAACGAATTGGCAGGTAATCCAGATGCTAACTACGAGGGTTCTGCCAATGGTATGACTGCCCGCCAGGCTTTGGAAGCTGTACATACCCGTGCCTTCAACAAGGCTGACAAGGACGAGGCAAAGGCATACGTAAACAATATCGCTTCTGACAAGGACGCATTCTTCAACGCTCTCGTTCAGGAGAACATGTGGGAGTTTGCTGGTGAAGGTATCCGTAAATACGACCTGATTCGCTGGAACCTCCTCGTAGAGAAGATCAAAGAGTTCAAACAGACTTATCTGGCTGAGCTTGCAGATGGTACTTACCAGAAGACCATCTACTTCAACTACCTGGATGAGAAGAAAACCAAGATTGACTTCTCTAGCGTAACATGGTATGGTATTCCTGACGGAAAAACATCTGCTGACTACGATGGCAGCATCGACTCATTCGGTGCAGCTAAGTTGGATTCTGGTTCTGATACACAGGTTGACGTAAACCTGCCATCTATCAGCAGCGGTCTCGTTAGCGATGATGTGGCAGTGAAGAACCGCTACCTCATGCCAATCGCTTCAACAACCATCTCTGCAACCAACGGTAAGATTCACAACTCTTATGGTTATGCAGACTAATTCATCTTTAATCAAAAAAGACAAGAAAATGAAGAGCATTAAAAACATATTGGGCACAGCGTCTATGATTGCATTGGCTCTGTCGGCTACTTCTTGTACCGATGGCAATGACTGGGACGTAGATGGCAGCCTGTCAAGATTGTTCGGTCTCAACGGTGACAAAATCACCGTTGAAACTGCCGAAACATCAGCTACGGTTACATTCTCTGCCTTCACATCAAAAGCAGTTTCTTCACCAGAGTACTATGTATTCGAGGTAAGCAAGGACTCTCTTTACGAAGGTGTTGAGAATGCTAACATCATCAAGTTCGGTGAAGATAAGTCGTTGACTTCATCTCCAGTAGTTCTCTCTGGTCTCGATGGCGACAGCAAGTACTACATGCGTGTAAAGGCTATGTCTTCAACAAGCAATGAGTCTAAGTGGGTTTACTACAAGGATGGTTCATCATTCAAGACAAAGGCTGAACAGTTATTCAACGAGCTTACTACAGCCGACCTCTTTGAAGACCACGTTAATTTCTCTTGGACTCCAGGTGCGACAGTTACCCATATCACAATTGTTAACGCAGCAGATCCAGAGGATAAGAGCAAGCATGAACTTACCGCAGACCAAATTGCTGCTGGTAAAGTTACTTACTCTAACGTGAAACCAACAACTACTTACATCGCCACATTATATAATAACGATGTAAAACGAGGTCAGTTGCAGTTCACCACACCTGCTGCTATGCCTTCTGCAAACTATAAGTACACGCTCCCTAGCGATGTGAAGATTATCTCTCAAACTCTCATTGAAGAGATTGCAGAGCAGGCCAAGGTTGCAGCTGGAAGCGAGACTAACTATAGTGCAACCATCGGTATTCCTGCAGGTGCCACAGTTTCTCTCTATGGAACAGCAGAGTCTGACGGTGGTAAGACAAATGTTACAATTCCTGAGGGTATGTCTGTTACATTCTTCGGCTTGGCAGGTGGTGATGCGCCTACCATCAACCTTGACAAGAACTTCGATATTTCAGGTTCTCATGCTTACATCAAGTTCCAGAACGTGAAATTGGTAGAAAACGGTGCCGGTTACTTCATCAACCAGAGCAAAGCTTGTACCGTTAGTGAGTTTACCTTGGAAGATTGTGAAGTTTCAAATGCCAAAACATCTTTCTTCCGTTTACAAGGTACGGAAGCTAAGTCTATCGGCAAGTTGACTTTGAAGAACAGCATCTTCACCAACCTCTGCGCAGGTTATGGTTTCATCCATGTAGATGCAGGAAGCGGTGCAGGTCATGTAGATAATGTTGAAATTGACGGTTGTACATTCAATGGAATTTGTAAGACTGGTAAAGTGTTCATCTTCAGCAAGAAGACTAATATGCAAGACATCACCATTAAGAATAGCACATTCTATAACTGCAATGGAGGTGGTCAGTACTTCGTTGACTTCAATGCTGATACATTTGGTCCAAACACATTCACTATTGAGAACTGTATCTTCGGTAAGAGCGCAGATGAGACAACCAATAAGAACATCAGAAGCAAGACTTCTGCAACAGTCGCAAACTGCTTCAGTACTAAAGACTTCTTCAAGGTGATTAAGGGAGTTAATGCTACAGAGTTCAGTTCTGACCAATTGTTTACTGACCCTACCAAGGGCGACTTCACTATCAAGGCAGGTACCTTAAAGGAAAAAGCTGGTGACCCACGCTGGTATGTAGTAGAAGATTAAATAATCATCTCTTTTATATTAAAGTGCAATGCCCCCATCGGGCGTTGCACTTTTTTTGTTATCTCTCCCTCTTCCCCCCACCCACAAAAACTTTTTTTGTTAATTTCTTGGAAGTTACGAAAGAAAAGCGTATCTTTGCAGCGTAAGTACATAAGGAAGAGTGTACTACGTTTTTAGATTGTTGGATTTATAATTTGAAGCATATGGAGACATTGGAAAAAATGCCTTTCGAGGCTCAGCATAAGATATTCAAGAGATTGGCAGAAATCGCCGACTCCAAGAGCCTGACCAAAGAGGAACAGGAGAAATACGACAACAGCATGATGGTCATGTGGGACAATTATGCGGTATATAAGCATGCTATGGAGAAAGAAGCCAAAAAGGTAAGCAAAGAGATTGCTTTGAACCTATTAACCTACAATACTCCAATAGACGTCATTGCAAAATCAACTGGCTTATCTATTGATGAGATTAAGAAATTGAAACAATAAAATTAACAAAACTTTCGCAAATTTTGCCCCACATGCTCTGGGCTAGAAGCTTTTGGGCCTTCAGCCCGTTCTTGAACCACATGCGAAAGTTCTGAAAGTAAAAAAAACGCAAGCCCGCTAGGCGTAAAAAGAACGCCTGGCGGGCTTGCGTTTATGGTTGTACAACTAAATAGGTTATGGTTGTACGACTGAAAGGGTTATAGTTGTACAACTAAATGGGTTATGGTCGTACAACTATAGGGTGTATGGTTGTACGACTGAAAGGGTTATAGTTGTACAACTAAAGGGTGTATGGTCGTACAACTATAGGGTGTATGGTTGTACGACTATAAGGGTTGTAGTTGTACGATTAAAAGGTGTTGTCACTAGGCTCAGCAGACCTGCTGACTGCAGTCGGCAAAGCTGCTGACTAGGCTCGGCAGAGCTGCTGAGCCTAGTGGCAACCTTCGAGAAGCTGTCTCCTTCAACCTAAGAAACTATCTCTTTAAACTAAAAGAGACGTCTCCTTGAACCCAAAGAGACGTTTCATTCAGCCAACTCAGCCGCTACATTCTATCAAATAAAGTGCCTCATTCGAGCTACGAATACACCTCTTCAAGCCAACGCAGTCGAATCTTCAAGCCAACGCAGCCATATTTGGGTGCCAGCACAGCGGTATGTAGCGACTCTATGAAACGTAAGAACTCATGCTATGAAGTGCATGGTTTCATCAGCTTACTTCAAAGCCCGAATTTATTGAACCGTTTTTTCTTCGATTCTGTTGTCACATCTGCCACTCGTACTATAACACTCTGATTATAAATGAATAACGGGTGGAAATAAGCGGTATTTTTATTATCACCTATTGTCACCTATTGCCACGCCCCATGGTAAGCGGCTCCGCTTACCATGGGCTGCTGAAATTACGTCACGACGTAGCATTTGCTGCGTCCCGACGTAATAACAAGTGCGTCGCGACGCAGCAACAGATACGTAGTGACGTAATTCCGGCTACCTCCTGCCCCATCAAATTAGCCTCACTTACCCGCCTGAATCAATACGACGAAAAAACAATATTGTAGAAACAACACTTCCGAAAACGTTTACGTTAGATTTTTCGTTTATTTTATTCAACATTTAAAAAATTTAATTACCTTTGTAGCAGAAATCTAAGATTATAATCAAAAATCGAAGATTCCTTATGATCTATTGAGAATCAAACACGACAACAACTAATCGCTAGTAAGTTCAATTAGACCAGAGAAACTTAACAAGATTAATAATAACCTACAAAACAAACATCGTTATGTATCAACAACTGAAACGTGCCAGCATGGCACTGACCTTGAGTTCGGTTTGTTTCCTCGCCTTTGCGCAGAAAACAATCCAAGGTACCGTTAAGGATGCTAATGGCGACCCAATGATTGGTGTAACCATTACTGACCAGAATGGTAAGGCAGGTGGCATCACCGACCTTGACGGTAAGTTTACCATTCAGAACGCAGACCCTAATACGGTCTTGACTTTCAGCTACATCGGCTGCAAGCCTAAGAAAGTAAAAGTAGGAAGTCAGAAAACATGGAACATCGTACTTGAAGATGACAATGCAGCTCTTGACGAGGTCGTTGTCGTTGGTTATGGTACTATGCGTAAACGCGACGTAACAGGTTCTATCGCATCTGTCAACTCAGAAAAGATAGCCGCTCGTGGTACTACCAATCTTGCAGAGTCTCTGCAGGGTTCTGTTCCTGGTGTCAACATCACCCAGTCTGGTAGCCGCGCAGGTGCAGGCTTCAATATTCAGGTTCGTGGACAGGCTTCTATCAACAAGCAGGCACAGCCATTGTATGTTATCGATGGTGTAGTTTGCGACAACATGGACTTCCTCAATCCTGATGATATCGACCGCATCGATGTATTGAAGGATGCTTCTTCTACCGCCATCTATGGTTCCCGTGCCTCTGCCGGTGTCATCATGATTACCACCAAGGGCAGCAAGGGTGCAGACAAGGCACAGAAGGCAACCATCTCTTATGACGGATATTATGGTATCAAGAAGTTGGCGCGCATGCCTGAGTTTATGGATGCCAACGAGTTTATGGATTATCGTTTTGCCAGATATACCACGCTCGATGGTAAGAGCTACGATGGCTCTAGCCGCAAAGGTGTAGATGCCGAAGGACATCCACACTACATCATCAAGAATACCGACTTGAATTCTGCCTTCCTTGCCCGCAAGGGAGCAACCAGCTACAAAGACTCCAAACTTTATGATCTGATGATGGATCCAAGTTTCGACGGTTACGACTGGAAGAAGCTGGTGACCCGCACAGCTGCCCAGCAGAACCACTTTATCAGTGCTGCCGGTGCTACAGATAAGATCAACTACCGTGTAGGTATGGGTTATCAGGGAGAAGAGAACGTATTCAAAGGCAACGACTATGAGCGTTTTAACTTCAAGGGAGCAATGGATGCCAAGCTCTCCAAGATTTTCGAGGCAGGTTTCTCTACCAACATGTCAATGAGCCGCACCCAGGACGTATGTACTGATGGTACTTATTCTCCATACGTGAATGCATTCTATTTTAACCCATTCGTATCTCCAACAGATACAGATGGCAACCTGATTCCTAACCCGGGAGCAAAGGCAGCCTTTGGTTCAGATGCACAGTTTACATCTACATATAACCCACTCATCGATTTGAATGACGGCAACTACACCAATGAGACCAAGATGTACCGATTGATGGGTAACTTCTACCTGCGTGCCAACATCATCAAGGGATTGAAGTTTACAACCACCTTCTCCCCAAACTACTCTCACAAGCGCCAGGGTATCTTCTATGCAACAGGTCTGAACGAGGGTAACGACGTAGGTTCAACTTACTACCAGAAGAACAAGACCAACTTCGGCTCTGTTGCCAATACAACCCGTGTAGACTGGACTTGGGACAACCAGTTTGACTACAACCGCACATTTGGCGACCATACCGTTGGCGCCATGGCACTGTTCTCACTGTACAAGAGTAACACAGAATATCAGTACGAAGAAGGCAAGGGTATCGCCAGCGACCACACTACATTCCACAATCTGGGAACAGCCAGCGGCGACAAGACGCTCTCAAGTTCTTATACTGAGTCATCACTGGAGTCATTCGCTTTCCGTGCCAACTATTCTTATAAGGGCCGTTACATGGCTACAGCTACACTCCGTACCGATGGCAGTTCACGCTTTGCAGACGGCAACCGATGGGGCTGGTTCCCTTCTGTAGCTGCAGCATGGCGTATCTCTGATGAAGCTTGGATGAAGCAGTTCAACAACTGGCTTGATAATGCTAAGCTCCGTCTGTCATACGGTGTTACAGGTAACAACAATGTGGGTGACTATGTAACCATCGCTTCTGCTACAGGTCCATCTTACGTAACCATTGACGGCAAAGAGGTACAGGGTTATTATCCTAACGGATTGGTGAACACAGCCCTCATTTGGGAGAAGGTGAAGGAGTTTGATGTAGGTCTCGACCTGAGTTTCCTGAAAAACCGCATCAATGTAACAGCCGACTTCTACAACCGTCTTTCTGATGGTCAGATTATGTCACGTTCAGTGCCTATCGAAACTGGTGAGAAGACTTCAACCTTCAATGTAGGTTCTGTCCAGAACAGAGGTATTGAACTCGGTTTGAACTTTAACATCATCAACAAGAAAGACTTCTCCTGGAGTGCGAACGTAAACTTCGCCCGCAACTGGAACAAGATTAAGGAGTTGAGTAACGGTAAGGTTGATGAGGTAGCCAACAACTGGTTTATCGGCGAGCCACTGAACGTACTCCGTGACTATACCCATACCGATGTCATCACCGACAAGGGTGTAACCATGCACACCATGAATGGTGACAAGCACTATACCCTGAAGGAATTCTACGAGAAGTATGGCACTAAGTATAAGTGGTATGAAGGTCAGATGGCAGTAAACGACTGGAACGATGACGGTAAGATTGACGACAACGATAAGCAGATTTATGGCTGCACAGACCCTCGCTGGACCGGTAGTTTCACTACCAATGTTTACTTCAAGGGTTTCGACTTCTCTATCATGTTCTATACAAAGAGCGGATTCTGGTCACGCAGCTACTTCCATGAGAAGTATATGAAGTATGGCGACCGTGGTAATGCCCACATGCAACTGGATTACTACATACCAAAGGGAGCACCAATCATCGACCATGCAACAGGTGAGATTACAACCGCCACAGAGACCCACTACGGAAAGTATCCTTATCCAAACAACAGCGATACTTCGATGGGTGGTTACTTCGGTGACAAGGGTTCAGCCAAGGGAGAAGGTTTCCAGTATCAGAAGACCTCTTTCACCAAGGTTAAGAACATTACCTTGGGTTACACATTGCCTAAGAGCGTAGTAAACAAGGCAGGTATCAGAAATCTCCGTGTTTATGTAAACGTTCTGAACCCATTCTGCTTCACCAACTACAAGGGCTTCGACCCAGAGTGGGCATCACAGAATCTGCAGAATGGCGGTCCATCATCTGTAACCTACCAGTTTGGTGTAAATCTTAAGTTCTAATCTCATTAAATGAAGTAAACAATTATGAAAAAGATATTATATAGCGTAGCATTGGCGGCCTGCTGCATGGGAACCATGACAAGTTGCAGCGACTTCCTGGATGCTAGCAACAAGTCGAATGTAACTGCCAAACAGAGTTTTGCGACAAAAGAGGGATTAAACAACCTCGTCAATAATGCCTATCAGCATCTGCAAAACGTTTATGCTGCTCCTCTGTTCACTAGCTGTTTCTCAGCAGGTACAGACATGTATGCCGATGCCCGTAATAAGATGAACGAGGCATTGAACACTTACGAGACCTTGACTCCAGAAAATACGGATATCAAGAATCTCTATACTTACCTCTATTCAGGTATACGTGCAGCCAACTCTGTATCATATTATGCACAGACAGCCCAAGTTGATGAAAAGACTAAGGGGCAGCTTGTAGGCGAAGCCCGTGTATTGGCAGCCTACGAGTATTATCTTCTGGTAAACAACTTCGGTGGTGTGCCTATCATGAAGGACTTCCTCACCACAGCAGACACAGGATATCCTAAGTCTTCTGCTGAAGATGTATACGCCTATATCATCAGCGAGCTCGAAGATGTTATCAGCAAGAATGTGCTTCAGGCTTCAACAGCTACCAAGGGTGGCGGCAGAATCAGCCAGGAAACAGCCAAGGCGATCCTTGCCAAGACCTACCTTTCTGCAGCATGGGACCTCAACAAGCAGGAATACTTCTCTAAGGCAGCAACTCTTGCCGATGAGGTGATTGCAGGCAGAAGACTGACTACCCCATTTGCCAAGCTCTGGAAAGCAGACGGATCGGGCGATGACAACGAAGAGTTCCTTTGGGATGTGGAATATGATCTGGCTACAGCCAACAATACAACATCAGGTGGTACTGAATGGAGCGGTTACTACTGCAACTATCTGGGTGGAAACGAGGATAACATCAAGGCTACAACCTCCAGCTATGTGCCAACCCTCTATGCCCTGCATTGCTTCAAGAAGGGAGACCAGCGTTACGATGCTACCTTCATGAAGGAATTGCCAGATATAAACAAGGGAAATGCTGCAAATACTGGTTACTGGACCTGGTACAAGAATGGTGAGAGTCTGGTAGGTAAGCCAGTAACGCGATACTATTCTGCATGGTATGAAACAGATGCCGACTTTGAAGCATGGAAGGCTATAGATCCTGCAAACAGAGCAAACACCTATCGCATTCCGATGGATTCACAGAGCAAGGAAGCACAGAATATGGACGGCAGAGATATGGAATATTACGATAACCAGCAACTGGTATATGGTTCCAGTCCATGCAAAAAGTTTGACGACAGCAAGACTGCTAAGACAGAGAAGAACACCTGCTATCGCGACATCCATATCATCACTTTGCCAGAGATGTATCTCGTAGCAGCTGAGGCTTATCTGAAGGCTGGTGATAATCCTAAGGCATTGGCACGACTCAATGAGGTTCACCAGCGCGCTGGTCTTTCTGCACTTACAGGAACTATCACTATCGATGACATCCTTGATGAGAATGCATGCGAGAACTTCGGTAATGAGGCACGCTGGATGGATCTTCGCAGAACACAGACCCTGGTAACACGTTGCACCAAGTATAACCATGAGATGGGAGACAAGGCTGCCCAGTATATCGGCAAGAAGCTTCTTCGCCCTATCCCACAGGCTGCAATTGATGCCAATGACCAACTGACATTAGCCGACCAGAATCCTGGTTACTAATCAAAGTCATTATGTTGATAAGAAAACCTATCAGGACATACGTTAATCATTAGGTTTAAGACCGTATCCTAGGGAGATAATTCCTGATGGATACGGTCTTTCTTTTGGTTCTATCGGCAAGGTATACGTAATCGTTTTCGTAGTTTTTCGCCCACTATCTGCATGCGATAAGCAAAAATGTCGTAACTTTGCAGAAAATCTTATAGAAAAGAAAATAATAAAATAAATAAACCTAAGAAGAAATGAAGAAATCAATCATTAAGACAGTCGTGCTGGCTGCGCTCATGGCTCTGCCTATGTTCGCAAAAGCACAAACTTTCGCTGGTATCACAGCCGAGCAGATTGCACAGAACACTCCTGAAGGATGGACTGCCGTAGAACTGCCACAGTTGCCAGCCATCACTTCGGCAAACACATTTAATATCAAGAATTATGGTGCCTCGACATCTGCTGCAGACAACACCAAGGCTATCCAAAAAGCACTTGATGCTGTGCCTACAACAGGTGGTATGGTCGTGATTCCTGCCGGTACATGGATGTTTGGTAGTACAGACCAGATGACAAGCAAGACCGAGGTACTCAGCATCAAGTCAAAGACTGTTCTCCACCTTTGCAAAGGTGCTACATTGAAACTCGTGGAATATGGTAAGGCACCTAACAACAAAACGCTCTTTATCGGTTGCAAGAACAAGAACCAGAGCGACATTGTTATAGAGGGCGAAGGTGAAACTTCTATTATCGATGGTCAGGGAACCCGCTGGTGGAAGGCTCGCGACAACAAGGAGACTTTCAATCCTGGAGCCATGATCCGATTCGAGAAAGGCAGCCGATTCCTGATTCGCAATCTCAAGGTTCAGAATACTCCGGGTGTCAACATCACCTTGAGTAACAGCAATGGTGCCAGCAATGGTACTGTTCATGATGTAACCATCTATAACCCTTCTTCTGAAACCAAGACAGAACAGCCTTCTCATAACACAGACGGTATCTCTATCTGGGGACACCACATGAACATCTATAACTGCAACATCAGTACAGGTGATGATAACGTAGTTTGCGATGACAATGCACAGTATATCCATGTTTGGAACTGCGACTTCGGAACGGGTCATGGTGCTTCTATCGGTAGTTTCACCAAGAACATCAAGCATATATGGTTCGACAATATCACCATGAACGGAACAACAGCAGGTATCCGCATGAAGACGGGTATCAATAGCGATGGTACGCTGCGTGGCGGTGGCGAGGAGGACTGGAAGTTCACCAACTTCACCATGACCAAGGTGAAGAACCCATTCTCTATCGACTGCTACTACGACAAGAACTACAACAGCGATCCTGCCGTAGACAAGGCAAATGCCAGAGCCTTGGATAGCACTACCCCAACCTACACCGACATTCTGCTTCAGAACGTGAAGACAACAGATATTTGCGAAGGTAACGCAATCTTCCTGATTGGCCGCCCTGAGAGCCACATCAAGAACGTGACTCTCGACAACGTGCAGATTTCAGCCAAGAAGGGCATCGATATCCGCTTCGTAGATAATCTCGTGTTCAAGAACAACTCTAAGATTACATGCCAGTCGGGCAAACTCTGGATTCGCCAGTACGATTCTATAGTAGATGACCAGTGTGATGCTACAGGGGCAGGTACAAATCCCACTCCCAATCCAGGTGAGACAACAGAAGTAAGCTATATTCTGGATGCATCAACCAGCACTTCTTCAAGCACAGATCCATCTCCATGGACGTTCAATAATGGTTGCAGCATAGAGAGCAGCAAAGGTTACGCTACAGCTAAAAGCAATACCATCAAGTATAGCAAGGGCGTACAGTTTACCATCAACCTGCCTGAGAATATTACCATTACATCGGCTACATTTGCAGGATATGCCAATGAAGACAACAAGACCTGCTATCTCGGCGAACTGAACGGAGCAACCTTTGCCAGCGACAAATACGTATTTCCTAGCCGTTCAACCCAAACGGATACGAGCACAAAGTTTGATATTACACTTGACACTCCTGCTACTGGCGTTCTTACCTTCACACCACAAGATGCACAAGCCGCATGGATTATCACTCTGAAAGGTGTAAAGGTAACAAGTTCAGGTATCAACAATGTTGTTTTAACCGCCAAGGTAAACAATAACAACATTTACGACCTCAGCGGTCGCATGGTAAAGCTCAATGCCAAGGCAGAAGACCTGCAAGGTCTCAAAAAAGGTATCTACATCTACAACAACAAGAAATACGTAGCTAAATAATTCATTTTAACATCGGTAACAATGAAAATAAAATCGCATTCACTCCTGTGCATTCTCGCCACCATCGCATTGAGTTCTCCGCTCTCTGCGCTGAGCGTGAATGCCCAGAAAGCGGTATCCAAGACATGGAATCCGAACCTGAAGAACGGAATGTACCGCAACCCGGTTATTGACGCCGACTACTCAGACCCTGACGTATGCCGTGTGGGCAATGACTACTATATGACCTCCTCTTCCTTCCAGTGTTTCCCAGGCTTGCAGATTCTGCACAGCACCGACCTGGTAAACTGGGAGATTATCGGTGCTGCCCTACTCGATGACTATCCTGTTTTGCCTGAATACCAGGGCACCGAACTGGATTGGCGCAAGAAGGTTCAGCATGGTAACTACGTATGGGCACCATCCATCCGCTACCATGACGGATGGTTCTATATCTACTGTGGCGATCCTGACCAGGGTCTCTTTATGACCAAGACACAAGACCCACGCGGTCCTTGGGAGCCTATCACCTGGGTGATGAAGGGAAAAGGTCTTATCGACTGCTGCCCTCTTTGGGATGAAGACGGCAAGGCTTATCTTTCGCATGGATGCGCCGGTTCAAGAGCCGGTATCAAGTCAGTGCTCTTCGTAGCTCCGATGTCACCTGACGGCACCAAGGTTACCGGTCCTTCACGCATCGTATATGATGGTCATGAAGACCAGCCAACCATCGAGGGTACCAAGTTCTACAAGCGCAACGGATATTATTATATCATGAGTCCTGCGGGCGGAGTAAAGTATGGCTGGCAGGTAGAACTGCGTTCCAAGAATCCATACGGTCCTTACGAGGAGTATGTGGGTATGGCACAGGGAAAGAACAAGAAGGTAAACGGCCCTCACCAGGGTGCGTGGGTAGATACCCAGAACGGCGAAGACTGGTTCCTCCACTTCCAGGATAAGCACGCTTATGGTCGTGTGGTTCATCTGCAACCAGCCAAATGGGTGAACGACTGGCTCGTCATCGGTGACGACAAGGATGGCGATGGCTGCGGTGACCCTGTTCAGCAATGGAAGAAGCCAAACCTGCCATCAAGCGGTAACTTCCAGCCTAAGGAATCGGATGATTTCAACAGCGTAGATTTAGGTCTGCAATGGCAGTGGAACGGTCCTTACAGTCAGTACTGGTACTTCTGTGATGCCAAGAACTCCAAGTTGCGTCTCTATGGCGTGCAGCAGGCTGAAGATGTAAAGAACCTGTATGATTTGCCAAACCTCCTGCTCCAGAAACTCCCTACCGAGAACTTTACTGCTACTGCCAAGGTGAAGTTCATACCTAACCGCACCGAGGCTTACAAGGAGAAAGATAAGATACTGGGCGAAAGCGCCGGCATGATTATGCAAGGCATGGACTATGCGGCACTCAAGTTTGTTGATACCAAGGAAGAGGGTGTTGTTTTGCAATATGTAACCTGCGAGAAGGCAGAGAAGGGACAGGCTGAGAAGGTGGTAAAGCAAGTGGCTATCAAGACCAGCAAGCAGCCTCAACCTTACACCGTGAAGTATGCCGTAGATGATATTCCTTCTTCCCGCATCGCTACCCAGGATGTATGGCTCCGCGTGAAGGTTCATAGCGAAGGCATCGCCAACCAGATACAGGCTATCGCTGAATGGAGCTACAGTCTGGATGGTAAGAAATTCACCAAGATAGGCAATCCTTTCACTGTGCGTGAAGGCAAGTGGATTGGTGCCAAACTCGGTTTCTTCAACACCCGCACAGCCAAGAAGAACGATGCTGCCTTCTTCGACGTAGACTGGATTCATTTCGAAAAATAACGCTTTCCAGCTAACGCGTTATTTCAGAGAAGATTTTGGGAAACAAAAAAATCCCCCTCATTGCAAATCAATGCAGCGAGGGGGATTAATCTTTATGAGTAATCTAAAAATTCTAATCTTTCTTTTCTTCTGTAAGCTCTGCCTTTGTTGTTTTCTTGGCAGGAGCCTTCTTGGCAGGAGCCTTCTTGGCTGCAGGCTTAGCTGCGGTCTTCTTGGCAGGAGCAGCCTTAGCAGGCTTCTCGCCATGTTGCTTCTCTGCCTCCTTCTCTATCTTTTCAATCTTAGCCTGAAGACGGACAATCTCCTTGTCCTTCATCTCAAGCTCTTCATCCTGATTCTTGATGGTAGTAAGCAGACTCTCAAGCTGATCGTTATCAACATCAGTAGGATAGAGGTCGTTTACTCGGGTGATGAAGTCGCCAAGAATGTTCATATAGTTAGTGAAAGCATCGAAAGGACTTGAATAGATACCTCTGTCAAGACCCACATTGCTTGGCTTGGTAGTCATGAAACGGAAGTTGTTACTTGCCTGCAGGTAATCCCAGTCCTGATTGATACGTGGATCGTTGGCGATACGTACACGGTCTGCCACACTGTAAAGCTTGTTGAAAGCCTCACGCTGCATCGGGTTACCCAACCATGAACTTACATCACGCTCCTCGTCTACCCAACTCAAGGTATCAGGCACATTCACCTCGCCTACCGACTTGATCTTCTTGCAGATTTCTGAAGGTGTTGAGAAGGTGATGCCACGGTCCTTGGCACACTGAGGCAAAGCCTTCATAAACTCGAGGATATTGCTTGACAGAGGCTGGGCAATACCAAGAGCAGAAAGCTCCATGAAGATATTGATAACCTGCTCCTCCTCTGGGAAGGCAGCAATCCGGTTCATATAGTTGTCGGCAAAGAGTGGATAACCGTCCCAATCGCTGTTGTTGAAGCGCAGAGAGATATCGTCGCTCAGGTTCACATCACGCAACAGGAGCTTCAACTTAGGGTTCAGGGCGCAATGGTAAACATAGTGAGGAGACTTCCAGCCGAGCACGTGCTTGGCACCCTCGGTGAGCATACCAATGAATCCCATGTTGGCAACATCGTTACCGATATCATCGCTGTAGATGAGCGAAGAGTTGCGCAATACGGTAGGTTTCTTTCCGAAATATTCCTCAATCTTAGTACACTGGCGCATCACCTCATCCTTGAAACTTGCCTCATTAACCAGAGAAGCAAGTCCGTGAGAGTAAGGCTCAGCCAGGAACTCTACACAACCCGTATTGTTGAGCTGCTGAAGCTTCTCCAGTACCTGAGGAGCATGAAGTTCCAACTGCTCCATACCCACACCCGAAAGCGAGAAAGCTACCTTGAAATACTTGCCGTTCTTTTCAATCATCTCCTGAAGGGCATTCAAGGCTGGCATATAAGAGCGCTCAGCAATCTCGTTGATGCTACGGTCGTTCTCGTAGTCATCATAGTAATAATGGTCGGTACCGATGTCGAAGAAGCGGTAGCGTTTCAGATGGGTAATCTGATGTATCTCGAAATATAAACAAATTGTTTTCATAAAAATTTGAAATTTGAACGTTTAACTTGTAAGATGAGTAAAGCCTCAAAATTATTCATTCTTCGTTCTTTACTCTTCACTTAACCTACTTCCACCCTAAGGTCTTGAGGTACAGGTCTTTGATGCGGGCTCCCACTTTTTCCCAGGTAATCTGGTCTACTTCTTTCTTGCCTTCCTCTGAGAGATAATCGAAAAGACTCTCGTTGTGACAGATGCTGTAGATGGCATCAGCAAGGGCATGGATATCCCAGTAGTCTACCTTGATACAGTTGGACAGGATTTCTCCACATCCACTCTGCTTGGAAATAATGGTTGGTGTGCCGCACTGCATAGCTTCCAAAGGTGAGATACCGAACGGCTCGCTCACAGATGGCATCACGTAGACATCACTGTCTTTCAGACATTCATAAACCTGTTTGCCGCGCATAAAGCCAGGGAAGTGGAACCGGTCGGCAATGCCTCTTTCGGCAGCGAGATAAATCATCTGGTCCATCATATCGCCCGAACCTGCCATACAGAAACGCACATTGCGGGTACGGTGCAATACCATGTTGGCAGCCTCTACGAAATATTCAGGTCCCTTCTGCATGGTAAGACGTCCCAGGAAGGTTACTACCTTCTCCTTGCCCTTATGATTTGGGCGTGGAATATCCTGCCACTCCTGCTTCAATGGGTATACGGCATTGTGCATGGCGAAACACTTGCGTGGATCCTGGTGATACTGGTGAATCACCGTCTGGCGGGTCAGTTCGGATACACACATGATGCAGTCAGCATTATCCATACCGTCTTTCTCGATTGCGTAAACGGTAGGGTTCACCTTTCCACGGCTACGGTCGAAATCAGTAGCATGAACGTGGATGCACAATGGTTTGCCACTCACGCGCTTGGCATGAATTCCGGCAGGGAATGTAAGCCAGTCGTGAGCATGGATAATATCAAATTCTTCTGAACGGGCTACAACTCCGGCAATGATGCTATAGTTGTTGATCTCGTCATGAAGATTTGACGGATAACCACCGGCAAAGTCCATACAGCCGAGGTCATTTACATGCATATAGTTAAAATCGGCATAGATGTGGTCACGGTAGCGGAAATAATCGTCCGGATTCATGATATTGCCTACGCGCTGCTGCACATAGTCGTGATTTACATCTCGCCAGGCGATAGGCACACTGTTCATTGCCACAATCTTGCAGGCACTGCGGTCCTCATCACCGAAAGGATGAGGCAGACACAATGTGATATCAACATCGCCCTGGGCATGAAGTCCCTGGGAGATACCAAAGTTGGCAGTTGCCAAACCACCAAATACGTGAGGAGGATACTCCCATCCAAACATTAAAACTTTCATATAGCAGTCCTCCTATTATTAATATTGATATTTTTCAAGTAACTCGAGCGCACGCAGAATCTCAGCCACATTCATGGCGAAAGAGATGGCACCACGACCTGCGAATGGAGGGTTTCCATCGAAGAGTTCGCTGATGGTACCGAGACAGTGGGAAGACATTTCGTCCTCATAACCTACCATCTGGCGTTCGATAAAGCTCAAACGGGTACGCTTATAGAGTTTCAGACTTGCCTCCATATAGAAGCCACCGAGCCATGGCCATGCCGTACCCTGATGATAAGCATAGTCGCGCTGGGTCTGCGGACCTACATAAACAGGATTATATCCACCGCTCTTTGGCGAGAGTGAACGCAATCCCTTAGGAGTAAGGAGTTCGCGTGTACAGATATCAAGAACCTGCTTCTTCTGGTCTTGCGACAATGGAGAATAGTCGAAAGCCACTGCAAATATCATGTTCGGGCGAACGCTCCAGTCCATCATATTTCCATCAACATAATCGTACAGATAGCCATATTCATTGAGGAAGGTATCGAGGAACGCCTGCTTGGTCTGCTCAGCCTGAGCCAGGAGTTTCTGCTGGCTGTCTTCTTCACCTACTGTTGCAGCGAGAGAAGCACAGAAGCACAAAGCGTTATACCACAAAGCATTAAACTCTACGATATATCCGGTACGTGGAACCACTGGTCTGCCGTTGGCAGTAGAGTTCATCCAGGTAACAGCCTTGTCCTTACCATCGGTATAGAGCAATCCGTTCTCTTCGAGCTTCAGGTTCGGATGCTTGTTATCCTGGATAAAGCTGATAACATCCTTGATAAACTGTCCATACTTCTTGAAGCATTCTTCCTTGCTGGTTTCCTTGGCATACTGCTGCAAAGCCCAGATAGCCCACAATGGCACGTCAGGCTGCTCTATCTCAGCAATATGAACGCTGACCGGCTTGCCTTCCATAAACTCGTAGTATCCCTTCATGGCAGTCTTCATCACCAGTTCGAAGTAGTCATCTTCCTCGATAGAGAGGGTGAGACCCGGAAGAGCGATGAATGTATCGCGGGCACGGCACTTGAACCAAGGGTAACCTGCCAGGATATAACGGTCATCGTTCTTTTCACGACGATGGAACTGATGAGCCGCATTGACCAGACAGTGGAAGAAATTGTCACGAGGCGAACGCTCATCCACTTCCTTGTCGAAGAGCTTCTTCAGGCTGACCGCCTTGATTTCTGATGTAGAAGCAGCAAAGACGATGGTTTCGCCTTTCTTGATATCCATTTCAAAATAGCCAGGAACATAGAGGTCTTCGTTAGAAGCATAACCTCTCTCCTGCTCCTTTGGATATTCCACGCCACGATACCAATCTGGACAGAATTTAAACTCGTTCTTCTTGGAGAACTGCATATAGAGATCAGGATAACCTGCATACATACAGGTCTTGATGCCATGATCTACCTCAGCATAATCACGAGATGCGGTAGCATTCTCATGAGTAAACTGACGGACACTGCGGAAAGCCAGAAAAGGACGGAAACGAAGGGTTGTAGCCGAATGGCCGTCTACCAGGGTATAGCGAATCAGAATGCGATTCTCATAATGCTGGAATACAACTTCCTTTTTCAGGATAACACCACCTACGTGATAAAGGGTAGTTGGCACTTTATCACAATCAAACTCACGAATGTACTTGTGGCCCATCGGACTGTAGTTGTTGCCCTGATACTTGTGCAAGCCGAGGTTAAACTCTGCTCCATGCTGAATCACCGTAACATCCAGCGAACTCAAGAGCACATGATTCTCATCGTCCAGTTCTGGAACCGGCACGACAAGTAATCCGTGATACTTGCGGGTATTACAGTCTACAATCGTTGAGCACGAATATGCACCCGAGCGATTTGTCCTCAACAACTCCTTAGGCAACGACTCTTGAAGATTCGTCATAAGGGCCTTTTCGAATTTTAGATAACTCATAGATCTATATTAAGGTTCTATATTTTTGTTGACTAAATTAATTGCTTTCAAAGGTAACACTTTTTTGTGGTATAACAAAGCTTTTTGTATGCCATTTTTAGAAAAAATTGTCTTTTTATGTTTTAAAACATATTTTTAGACAAAAATGCTTGATTATTTCAAGAAAAAGCATTACTTTTGCACTCAGTTTTCAGTTTAAAAGATTTGTACACATGGCAGCTAGAGGAAAATACGATAAAGAAAATATAGCAATGCTGATTGCTAAGCTATGGGGAGGCATCACTGATGACCAGTTCGATTTACTGAAAGAACATCTGGAAATCAAGAAGTATAAGAAGAACGAAATCATCTACAAGAACGAGGGTACTCCCGAATATGCACTATGTCTCATAGCGGGAAAAGTGAAGATATACAAAGAAGGTATCGGTGGCAAGAGCCAGATTATCCGTGTTATCAAACCGATTGAATTTTTCGGTTTCAGAGCCTATTTTGCAGATGAGATATACAAGACGGCAGCCATGTCGCTGGAAAACTGCGTCGTTGCCCAGTTCCCGCTGGCAGTTCTCATGAAACTGATCTCCAAGAGTTTCAACATCGGCTTCTTCTTTATCAAATATCTCAGTGTGGAAATAGGTAAATCGGACGACCGTACCGTGAACCTCACCCAGAAACATATCCGTGCCCGACTTGCCGAGGGACTGATATTTCTGAAAGACTCTTATGGGTTAGAAAAAGACGGAAAAACTCTTGACATCCGATTGAGTCGTGAAGATCTGGCAAATCTCTGTAATATGACAACGAGCAATGCCATCCGTACGCTCTCAGCCTTTACGGCAGAAGGACTCATCAATACTGAAGGAAGGAAAATCAAAATCTTACAGGAAGAAGAAATCATAAAAATAGCAGAACTCGGATAAAGTTCTGCTATTTTTTATTTATATGTTTTACATTATACGTTTTTCTTGATACATTTCCCTTATTACGGGCATACTGGTTATACGGGTATCAGGAAGTTGATAACCTCCTGAATTACAGTAATCTGGAATGGGCCTACCGGTGTATTCATCAATCTGCCATCAATACCTATCAGGGCATGCTGGGCATCGAGCACCTCTACCTCTCGGGTACGGTAAGGATGCACACTCTTATGGTTGAGGAACTTACCTTTCACAAAAAGATAGATTCCCTCGAAGAGCTGGGTTGTCTTAGGATGAGATACCACCGACACATCGAGCAGTCCGTTATATGGCACAGCATTCGGAGTCTGTCCATATCCTGTTCCATTGCCTATACACATCGTCATCACTCTACGCTTGATAACATCCGAATTGATTTTCACATGCATCTTATAGTCCAGACGCTGGAATATCATCAGGATGAAGGAACAGAGAAACGACAGGGTACGTGAACCGAAGATATGATGGGTTTTTCGTCTCAGGTTCATGATGGCGGCGATGAGTCCGATATTGATACAGTTGAGGAAATAGCGACGGCATTTCTCCCCCTTCTTGTTCACATAGCGGATACAACCGAGGTCAATTTTTCTGATACGACGTTTTTTCAGCGACGCCACCGTCTTCTCGATATCGCTGTCGCTGAATCCCCAGAAGTGGGCAAAGTCGTTCATCAGTCCGTTAGGAATAACACCCAGTGCCACCTCTTCTCTTTCTTTCGGATCTATCTGCATCAGGCAATTTACGGCATCATTGAGCGCAGAATCTCCACCAACGATGACAATGGTCTTATAACCATTGTTGATAAACATTCTGATGAGCCGTTCTACGCTCTTCTGATTCTCGCTCTGCACAAAGTCGTAATCCACGCCCTGCTGCTTGAGCACCTTCTCTATTTTTTCCCAGCGCTTGTTACTTCGCCAGCCTCCTCTAGGGCAATAAAGCAGCCCCCATTTATTCTCGTTTACCATTGTCTCTTCTTTGTAATTTGAAAGTTGTAGAAATATCACTTCCGCCTAGCCACCGTTGCATCCGATTCCATCGGATGCCAGCCCAAGCCAGATTCCAGGTCGCAGCCTAGCTCCTCATCAGCTCCAAAACCGTCTCCACCTTTTTCTCCATTGGCTGCAATGCATCTACCCAATGGATAGTAAAGCCTCTGCGCTCCATACCTCTGAACCACGTCATCTGCCTTTTGGCAAACTGATGGATTGCAATTTCCAGACCGCGATACATCTCATCGTATGAAGTCTTACCGATCACATATTCTGTAATAAACTTATATTCCAAACCATAATAGATGAGATTTTCGGCAGGAATACCACGATCTAGCAGTCCCTTGATTTCATCTACCATTCCCTCATCCAATCGCTGTTTCAGTCTCCGTGAAATTTTCTCCCTTCTTGCGTCCCGGTCTATGTAGACACCGATAATCAGCGAATCAACCGCAGGGAGTTCACGTTCGGGCATCGGATGCTCCAGATTATAGCTTTCAATCTCTATCGCCCGGATAGCTCGCTGTGCTGTATCCACGTCTGTGCGATTGTGCATATTAGAACCCGTTTTCGCCTTCAGCTCTTTCAGTATCAGCGTAAGTTCCTCTAAACTCTTATGAGCCAATGACTCACGGAGTTCCGGGTTCTGCGGAACAGGTGAGAGATGATAACCTTTCAGCACCGACTCAATATAAAGTCCTGTACCTCCACATAATATCGGAAATGCCCCTCTCTTCTGAATATCCTGATAGGCATCATAAAAATCCTGCTGATATTCAAAGAGATTATATTTCGTACCAGGCTCACAGATGTCAATGAGGTGATAAGGTATCTGCTTGCCATGGATGGTATAGTCAGCCAGATCCTTACCCGTACCTATATCCATGCCGCGATATACCTGCCGGCTGTCAGCACTAATGATTTCAGCGCCCTTGGCAGGGGTACCCGACAAATGGGCACCCAGGCTATTAATCCTGGCTGCAAGAGCGGCAGCAAGACTCGTCTTACCACTCGCCGTAGGTCCCAATATGGTTATCATCGAATATTTCATGCCGCAAAGTTAAATGAAATTATTGAGAAAACAAAATAAAATGAAAAGAAATTCTCACTTATAAAAACAAAAAGCCGTCCAGCATTGAAAAAATGCTGGACGGCCATATACTTAATCGTTAAGAGACAACGAATTAACCGTTGTGCTTCTTCATGATCTTGATCAACTCAACAACCTTGTGTGAGTAACCAATCTCGTTGTCATACCAAGAAACAACCTTAACGAAGTTGTCTGTCAAATAAACACCTGCGTTAGCGTCGAAGATAGATGTCAAAGCGCAACCCAAGAAGTCAGAAGAAACAACAGCATCCTCTGTGTAACCGAGTACACCCTTCAACTCACCCTCAGAAGCAGCCTTCATAGCAGCGCAGATAGCCTCCTTAGAAGCAGCCTTCTTCAAGTTAACAGTCAAGTCAACAACAGATACGTCCAAAGTAGGAACACGCATAGAGATACCTGTCAACTTACCGTTCAACTCAGGGATAACCTTACCTACAGCCTTAGCAGCACCTGTAGAAGAAGGGATGATGTTGCCAGCAGCTGCACGGCCACCACGCCAGTCCTTCATAGATGGACCATCAACAGTCTTCTGTGTAGCAGTTGTAGAGTGAACAGTTGTCATCAAACCTGTCTCGATACCGAAGTTATCGTTCAATACCTTAGCGATAGGAGCCAAGCAGTTTGTTGTACAAGAAGCGTTAGAAACGATCTTCTGACCATTGTACTTGTCAGTGTTAACACCGCAAACGAACATATCAGCCTGGTTACCGTTAGCGTCAGCCTTAGAAGGAGCAGAAAGTACTACGTACTTAGCACCAGCCTTCAAGTGCTTCTCAGCCTTGTCATAAGCGAGGAAGAGACCTGTAGACTCAACTACGTACTCAGCACCAACCTCATCCCACTTCAAGTTCTCAGGATCACGCTCAGCAGTAACACGGATGTGGTTACCGTTAACGATCAACTCGCTCTTCTCAACGTCAGCCTCGATAGTACCGTCGAAATGACCGTGCATTGTATCATACTTCAACATGTAAGCCATGTAATCAACTGGGCACAAGTCATTGATAGCTACTACCTGTACTTCCTTTGCGTTCTCAGCCTCAACTGTAGAACGGAATACGAAACGACCGATACGGCCAAATCCGTTAATACCAATCTTAATCATTGTTCTTAATATTTAAATTAAAAGTTTAATAAAAATTACTTTTTTAACTGCTTTCGAGCGTTCATCCGATGCTGAAACATTCAAAATTTTACGCCTTAGAGCATTTTTTCTTCTTTTCGAGCGCAAAGTTACTAATTTTTTTCTAACTTTGCAACCAGAATGAGTATTAAATAAGTTAAAAAAGAATAGTAGAGCTTTAATATTGGCATTATTTTCACTCATTACATGCCATACTGACAACTCCATATTGCAAAAAGCAAAGGAAAAACTCAGCATTCTATACCTTATTATATATATAAGAAAAGAGAAAAAGAAGAACAATCAAACTATAGTTATAATTAAAAAGATAAAAGTATGAGTAAATTTTTGAATGAATTCAAGGAATTCGCCATGCGTGGCAATGTACTCGACATGGCTGTCGGTGTTATCATCGGTGGTGCCTTTGGCAAAATCGTGAGCTCCGTTGTTGATGACGTCATCATGCCTCCTATAGGATGGCTGATTGGCGGTGTGAATTTCGCCGACCTCAAATTCACCCTACCTACCGTCAATGTAGCGGGTGAGGAACTGAAGGCGGCTACCATCAACTACGGTAACTTCCTCCAGACCTGTTTCGACTTCCTCATCGTTGCCTTCTGTATCTTCATGCTCATCAAGGTGGTGAACAAGATTTCCAAGAAGAAGGAAGAGGAAAAACCGGCAGAAGCTCCTAAGGCTCCGGAGCCAAGCAATGAAGAAAAACTTCTCATGGAAATACGTGATCTCCTGAAGAACCAGAAATAAGAATAAAAAAAAGTCGCCCTCTTTGAAGGCGACTTTTTTATTCTGTTTATTCCCACTCAATTGTCGAAGGTGGTTTTGAAGAGATGTCATAACATACACGGTTTACACCCTTCACCTTATTAATAATCTCATTACTTACCTTAGCCATGAAATCATAAGGAAGATGTGCCCAGTCAGCAGTCATCGCATCAGTACTGGTTACAGCACGCAAGGCAACCGGGTGCTCGTATGTACGCTCATCACCCATCACACCTACTGAACGGACAGTAGAAAGCAATACGGTACCAGCCTGCCAGATCTGATCGTAGAGAGAAACCTCGATCTCGCCATTCTGCATGTCAGCAGGAACACCGGCAGCCAGGACGCGACGAGCTTCCTCACCACTCAACTTCACCTTATACTCACGCAAGCCACGGATATAGATATCGTCAGCATCCTGAAGGATACGTACCTTCTCAGGAGTGATATCGCCCAAGATACGGACTGCCAAACCAGGACCTGGGAATGGGTGACGAGTAATCAGGTGCTCTGGCATACCCATAGAGCGACCTACACGGCGAACCTCATCCTTGAACAGCCACTTCAAAGGCTCACACAACTGAAGGTTCATCTCCTTAGGAAGACCACCTACGTTGTGATGACTCTTGATCACCTTACCGGTGATATTCAAGCTCTCAATACGGTCAGGATAGATGGTACCCTGAGCCAACCACTTGGCACCAGTCTGCTTTTTAGCCTCAGCATTGAAAACCTCCACGAAGTCGCGGCCGATAATCTTACGCTTCTTCTCAGGGTCAGTAACACCAGCCAGGTCAGCAAAGAACTTCTCTGATGCATCCACACCGATTACATTCAAGCCCAAACACTTGTAGTCTTCCATCACGTCACGGAACTCATTCTTGCGCAACATACCATGATCTACGAAGATACAGGTAAGGTTCTTACCGATAGCCTTGTTCAGGAGAACGGCTGCCACACTAGAGTCAACACCGCCAGAAAGACCGAGGATAACCTTATCGTCGCCCAACTGTTCCTTCAACTCAGCAACTGTTGTCTCAACAAAAGAGTCAGCACTCCAGTCCTGCTTACTTCCGCAGATATCAACCACGAAGTTCTTCAAGAGCTGTGTACCCTGCAAAGAGTGGAACACCTCTGGGTGGAACTGTACTGCCCATACAGGCTGTTTGGTAGAAGCATAAGCAGCATACTTCACATTAGCAGTAGAAGCGATGCACTTGTAATCATCAGGGATAGCAGTGATGGTATCACCATGGCTCATCCAAACCTGAGAGTTCTCGATGAATCCCTTGAACAAAGGATTCTCCTTATCGAAATGCTCCAAGTTGGCACGACCATACTCACGGCTGTCAGCAGCCTCCACCTTACCGCCCTGGGCGTAAGAGAGGAACTGAGCACCGTAGCAGATGCCGAGCACAGGAATGCGGCCAATAAACTGGCTCAGATCTACCTTGAAAGCTTCCGGATCATGAACGGAATAAGGGCTACCGCTCAAGATGACACCAATGACAGATGGGTCATCCTTTGGAAACTTGTTGTAAGGCATGATCTCGCAGAAGGTATCGAGTTCACGGACACGACGGCCGATGAGCTGTGTGGTCTGTGAACCGAAATCCAAAATAATAATCTTCTGTTGCATAATATCTAATTTTAATTTACAGTTTACAATTTATAGTTTACAGTAATCTTGCTATACGGCATAGCCGCTATTAACTATAAACTATTAACTAACGATTTCAGGAATGCTTCCGCCTCTTTCAGCGTCTCCTGCTTTCCCACATCCATCAGCTTGAGGTCGTTCTTTACATATCCCTCTATGCGCACCTTGTCGCAATGCTTCAGATAGAAGTCCATGATAGGGAACTTGTCCGGTTCCTCCTCCATCAATGGAAAGAGCGACGGGGCAACCATGTGGATGCCCGAGAAAGCATACATCTTATAATCTTTGGGATTGAGATCAGGATAAGGACTCTTCACCTCGCCCGTTTCTATATTCGTCCATCCCACCAGTCGCATGCTGTCATCAAAGAGCAGATAGCGCTTGGTCTTGCGTTCGCTCACCATCAGGCGGGCAGCAATCATATCCCTGCTCTCCATCTGGTAGAATTTCTTCAGGTCTACATTACTCAGAATATCCACGTTGTGGATAAGAATAGGCTCTGACTGGTTGAAGAGCGGCCATGCCTTCCGGATACCTCCACCCGTTTCGAGCAGCTTTTCACTCTCATCACTGATACGGATGTCCATACCGAAGTTGTCATGTGCTCTGAGATAATCGATAATTTGTTGGGAGAAATGATGCACGTTCACTACAATGCGAGTGAAACCGGCATCCTTCAACTGAAAGATGACACGTTTGAGCAAAGGTTCTCCCCCGACACTTACCAGAGCCTTCGGAATGCGGTCGGTAAGTGGCTTAAGGCGAGTGCCCAAACCTGCTGCGAATATCATTGCTTGCATCATTGCTAAATAGCTATTTTTAAATGTGCGTGCAAATTTACTAACTTTTTGCGAGATAGCCAAATTTGCACGCTATTTTTCTATTGTTTTGCCGGCAAAACCTGTTCAATATGCTGTTCACGATGACAAATCTGCACTTCTACACCAAACTTCCGGTGAATATGTTCGGCAAGATGCTGCGCAGAATATACACTGCGATGCTGACCGCCTGTACATCCGAAACAGAACATCAGAGAGGTGAAACCACGCTGCATGTAGCGGTTTACATGATGGTCGGCAAGTGCATAGACATGATCCAGGAACTTCAATATCTCACCATCATCCTCCAGGAATCGGATAACAGGCTCATCCAGACCCGTCAACTTCTTATAAGGCTCGTATCTGCCAGGGTTATGGGTACTTCTGCAGTCGAAGACATAACCTCCACCATTGCCCGACGGATCCTCAGGAATGCCCTTACGGAAAGAAAAACTATACACTCTTACCACCAGCGGTCCCTTACCATCATATTTAGAATAGGTGGCAGGTCCGTCCTGCGGATGCGCACGATAGATATTGTTGTCGGTAGTCTTATAGCCGTCTGCACGACTCAGCGCCACACTCTCTATCACCTTGAACTGTGGCAATTCGGTCAGTCTTCTCAACATATCCATCATATAAGGATAAGGGAATACCTTGTCACCCATCTTCAGAAGATCTCGCAGATTCTGGATAGCTGGCGGAATACTGTCGATGAAATGCTTCTTGCGTTCGAAATAGCCGCGGAATCCGTAGGCGCCCAAAACCTGTAAGGTACGGAAGAGCACAAAAAGACTCAACCGGTTTACAAAATGGCGCACCGATGGTACCTCGGTATAATGCTTCAATGACTGGTAGTATTCCCAAACCAGCTCTCTGCGCAGTTTGAACGGATACTTAGCAGATGCCTGCCAGAGGAATGAGGCGAGGTCATAATAGAACGGTCCTTTTCTACCACCCTGAAAATCAATAAAGTATGGATTCCCCTTATCATCCAGCATGATATTGCGCGCCTGAAAATCGCGATAAAGGAAACAATCCATCGGTTCTGATGTCAGATCCTTGGCAAAAAGCCGGAAGTTGGCTTCGAGCTTCAGTTCGTGAAAATCCAAATCGGTAGGCTTCAGGAAACAATACTTGAAGTAGTTGAGGTCGAAGAGTACACTGTCCACATCGAATTCTGGCTGCGGATAGCAGTTCTGCCAATCCAATCCTCTTGCACCGCGAATCTGGATATTCGGAAGTTCACGAATGGTTTTCTTAAGGAGTTCCTTCTCTTTCTGATTGTAACGTCCGCCCGCATCTCGTCCGCCCTTGATGGCATCGAAAAGCGAAGTACCACCAAGGTCTGTCTGAAGATAGCAGAGTTCATCATCGCTCACCGCCAGAATCTGGGGAACAGGCAACTGTCTGAGCTTGAAATGCTGAGCCAGATATACAAAGGCATGATCCTCATCACGACTGGTTCCTATCACACCAATTACCGTATCACCATCATGCCCAATGATACGGAAATACTGCCGGTTACTCCCCTGCCCTGCCAATTTTATGACATCAGCCGGTTCTTCACCCGCCCATTTCTTATATAGATCAATCAGCTTTTCCATCATTATTCAGTTTACGTCGTTTCCGATCATCATCAATCTTCTGTGCGAAGTTATCTCCGATAAAGAGAAGCAATAAGATACCCAGCGTAGTAAGGAACGAGTTTGTAGTAGTCATTCCCAACTCTGCCTTTGTAATATAAATGAGTCCTCCGATAACAATCAGAAAGACCACTGCTTTTTTCCAATCAATATTGTTCATGCTATGAATTTTCTATTATGCTGCAAAATTACACAATTAAATTGAGAAAACAAAATAAAAACAAAAAAAAATCGGATGTCTCACGACAACCGATTTCCAAAAACAAACTACTTAAAAACTAATCTACTAAAACAAATCAAAAAAATATCTTTGCCATCCCTTAGGATGATACTTTCTTTTATTTACGATGCAAAGTTACAAAAAAAGATTATTCGAACCAAATAATTTTGCTATTTTTTGCATCTTTATGACTAAAAAAACAAAAAAATAGGGATAATTCGCTGAGAATCACCCCTATTTGATATTTTCGCTTTGCAAACTCGCAGTCTTACGATGTGCTTTATTTGCGCAAATTATTCATCTAATTACATCATGCCACCCATACCAGGTGCTGCAGCTGGTGCAGCTGGTGCAGGCTCTGGTTTGTCAACCAACACACACTCTGTTGTCAGGAACAGGCCTGCAATAGAAGCAGCATTCTCCAAAGCTACACGCTCTACCTTGGCAGGATCTACGATACCAGCCTGACGCATATCTTCGTAAACGTCCTTGCGGGCATTGTAACCGAAGTCACCCTCGCCCTCGCGTACCTTATTTACTACTACAGAACCCTCGCCACCGGCATTGGCAACAATCTGACGGAGAGGCTCCTCAATAGCACGCTCTACGATACGGATACCTGTTGTCTCGTCAGCGTTATCACCCTTCATATCCTTCAATGCCTCGAGAGCACGGATATAAGTAGTTCCACCACCAGCAACGATACCTTCCTCGATAGCTGCACGGGTAGCGCAGAGTGCATCGTCAACACGATCCTTCTTCTCCTTCATCTCAACCTCAGAGTTGGCACCTACATAAAGGACAGCTACACCACCGGCGAGCTTAGCCAAACGCTCCTGAAGTTTCTCCTTATCATATGAAGACTTGGTATTCTCAATTTCGTTCTTGATCTGAGCTACGCGATCCTGGATATTAGCCTTCTCGCCATGACCATTAACGATAGTTGTATTGTCCTTGTTGACGGTAACCTTGTCTGCTGAACCCAGCATATCCAAAGTTGCCTGCTCCAACTTCAAGCCCTTCTCCTCAGAGATAACAACACCGCCTGTCAATACTGCGATATCCTCCAACATGGCCTTGCGACGGTCACCGAAACCTGGAGCCTTCACAGCACAAATCTTCAAACCGCCACGCAAACGGTTAACTACCAAAGTAGTCAAAGCCTCAGAATCAACATCCTCAGCGATAACCAACAAAGGACGACCACTCTCAGCAGCAGGCTGGAGAATTGGCAAGAACTCCTTCAAGTTAGAAATCTTCTTATCATAAAGAAGGATGTATGGGTTATCCATTACACACTCCATCTTGTCTGCATCAGTCATGAAGTAACCGCTCAAGTAACCACGGTCAAACTGCATACCCTCAACTACACCGATGTTGGTATCACGGCTCTTGCTCTCCTCGATAGTGATGACACCATCCTTAGAAACCTTGCGCATAGCGTCAGCCAAGAGCTTACCAATCTCTGCATCGTTGTTGGCAGAAACTGTAGCCACCTGCTCAATCTTATCGTAGTTGTCGTCTACCTGCTCAGCATGTTCCTTGATGAAGGCAACAACAGCAGCTACAGCCTTGTCGATACCACGCTTCAAGTCCATTGGGTTTGCGCCTGCAGTAACGTTCTTCAAGCCCTCTGTTACGATAGCCTGAGTCAGGATAGTAGCAGTTGTTGTACCATCACCGGCATCATCACCAGTCTTGCTAGCGACGCTTTTAACAAGCTGAGCACCAGTATTTTCGAATTTATTCTCCAACTCTACTTCCTTAGCCACGGTAACACCATCTTTAGTAATCTGAGGAGCACCAAACTTCTTTTCGATTACCACGTTGCGGCCCTTAGGACCGAGAGTTACCTTTACTGCATTTGCCAACTGATCAACACCCTTCTTCAAGAGGTCGCGGGCATCCATATTATATTTAATATCTTTAGCCATAATATATTCTTTCTAATAATGTTTAAATAAATATCTGCAAAAAGTTTTTTACCTTTAAGAATTACTCTTCTACTACAGCGAGTACATCGCTCTGACGCATCATGATATATTTAGTACCATCGAATTCGAGTTCTGTGCCAGCGTACTTACCATAGAGTACGGTATCACCTTCTTTGAGAATCATCTCTTCGTCTTTCGTACCCTTACCTGTAGCAACGACCTTACCACGCTGTGGTTTCTCTTTTGCTGTATCAGGGATAATAATTCCACCTACTTTTTCTTCAGCTGGTGCGGGAAGTACCAGCACTCTGTCTGCTAATGGTTTAATGTTCATGATTCTATAATATTTTAATTGTTATACATTTATTTTGCCAACAGGTATTGCTCCCCGTC
>OIXG01000624.1_pt1 | contig 41077 bp, 56 predicted proteins | sample 1587731 | NCBI WGS metagenome assembly OIXG01 (sample SAMEA3888908, study PRJEB22519) | human gut metagenome | biome: human gut; feature: human-associated habitat; material: faeces | place: Denmark | collected 2010 | reverse complement strand
CGCGTCCGGAGTGTGAGGTCATCCCGGGACTCACGGCAGCAAATACCTCTGCTGCGGCGCTCGGCGCTCCGCTCATGCATGACTATGCCGTCATCAGTCTTTCGGATCTTATGACCCCGTGGGAACAGATCAAAAACAGAGCGAAGCTCGCCGCGGAAGGTGACTTCGTCATCGCCATCTACAATCCAAAGAGCAGCGGCCGCGCGACCTACCTCGATGAGATCCGCGACATCGTGCTCCAGTATAGAAAGCCGGAAACACCGGTAGGCATCGTCAGAAAAGCAGGACGTCCGGGCATGAACTGGACGATCTCCACACTGGAAAAACTGCCGGAAGAACATGTAGACATGCAGTCCACCGTCATCATCGGCAAGAGCACCACCTTCGTCGCTGACGGAAAAATGATCACACCAAGAGGATACAAAGCATGATCTGGATCATTTCCGGAACACAGGACGGCCGAGAAATCGGTGCTGCACTCGCAGACCGAGAACAGTCCAAGCCGGAAGGGGAGCGCCGTGAGATCCTTATGACCGTTGTCAGCCAGTACGGTAAAGTGCTCGCCGCACATAAAGGGCTCGACATCGAAGTAGGGCGCTTCCGGGAAGAAGACATGCTCCGTGTCATCAGGGAAAAGGGGATCTCGCTCATCCTTGATGCGAGCCATCCCTATGCAGCGATCGTTTCTGAGACGGCCCGCGCGGCCTGTACCAAGGCAGGGATCGACTACGTACGCTACGAGCGCGCGGAGATCCCACTTCCTGACTATGACAAGCTCTATCACGCAAAAGATGAATTCGAAGCGGCGGACCTTGCTGGTCAGCTCGGAAAGAGCATCCTTTTGACGACCGGCTCCAAGACGCTTGCTGCCTTCGTAAAGGCGAAAGCGCTGGAAGGCAAGGAGATCTGGGCACGCGTGCTGCCGACATCGAATGTGATCAAAATGTGTGAAGACCTCGGCATGAGAGCCAAGTACATTCTCGCCCTGCAGGGACCCTTCTCCTATGAAATGAATCTTGCCATGATTCATGACTATCACGCCGATGTGATGGTCACCAAGAACAGCGGTCTCATCGGCGGCAGCGATACAAAGCTCAAAGCCGCGATGGACGCCGGGATTTCCGTCATCGTTATCGATAAACCGAAAGCAAAACTGGACGGCGCTGTGGTCTTCTCGACCGTAGAAGGCGTCCTCAACTATATGGAGGAACACTATGGATTTCATCAAGAGCCCTAAGGCCATCGAAGATAAAAGTATGGATCTCATCAATCCATTCATCATGGACATCGACCTCACACCGGAAGAAGTGACGGTCTATTCCCGTATGATTCACGCCTCCGGCGACGTAGACTACGGGCATCTCATCCAGACCAGCCAAGGCGCTGTCGCTGCCGGTATCGAAGCGCTCGCCAAGGGTTGCAACATCTATACCGATGTGAATATGGTCAAAGCAGGGATCAATAAGAATGCCCTGCATGCCCTCGGAAGCGAGGTATTCTGCCGCGTATCCGATCCGGAAATCGCAGCCATTGCCAAAGAGAAAGGCATCGCCCGCTCCATGGCAGCGATGAACTCCTTTGGCACAGACCTCAATGGCTCTATCATCGCCGTCGGAAACGCTCCGACCGCTCTCTATGAAGCCATCCGTATGGTCGAAGAAGACGGCATCAAACCGGCACTCATTATCGGCATCCCTGTCGGCTTTGTCGGCGCCGCTGACTCGAAAGAGCAGCTTGTCCGCCGTGCGCCCTGCCCCTTCATCACTGTCCGTGGCACCAAGGGCGGCAGCTCCATCGTCGCCTCCTGCGTCAATGCACTGATGTACAATCTGGTAAAGCGCAACAACAATATGCTCTTTGTCGAAGGTAAGAAATAGCTAAAAGCCTGCTAAGTCTAAAATGTTAGCATTTATCGGACTTAGCAGGCTTTTTATATTGCGCGGGTAAAATATAAAGGTAGCAATAGGGTAGCAATTATCTAAAAATCCTCTCTACATCATTGGCGACTTTTTCATCGTTTCCGGGTATCCAAGAGGTATAGGTGGTCAATGTAATGGCAGGAGATGCATGACCTAAACGCTTAGACACTTCAGCAATGGGGACGCCATTGGCTAGCAGCTGGCTGGCGTGGGTGTGGCGTAGCGCGTGGAAGCTGCGAACAGGGGAAATCCCCAAGTCTTTTTGGATGCCTTGAAAGGCGATCCTTTCATTGCTGGGGAACAGGAAATTCCCATTCTTCGCTTTGAAAACCAGTCCGCCGTGGGCTCTGGTGCTTTCCTGCCATTCTTTTAGCGTCTCGTAGAGTGATAGGGGAATAGACACATCCCTGCGGGAGTGGGAGGTTTTGGTAGCGTTTTGGACATATATGACCCCGTGCCCATCCTGGCCTAACGTCTTGGTGATATGGATAAATGCGGGGGTAATATCGTTCCATGTGAGCGCCAGCAGTTCACCGATGCGCAGCCCGGTGTAAGTAGCCACTAGGATTTCCATATAGAGCCTATCCCGGTGCCGTTCTTTGGCATAGGCAAGTATCTGGTGGATTTCATCAATGGTGAAAATCTGTATTTTCTTCTGCGTCACCTTGGGACGTTCTACGGTGCCTATAGGGTTCTTTGCTAAGATGTCCAGAGCCACGGCTTTTTTAATGGCCATGTTAAGAAGCTCGTAGATCTTTTTGATATACGATGTAGAAATTTTCCCATCTAGGGAGTTGATCAAGGCTTGCACGTCCATCCCCGTGAGTTTCTGTAGGGGAATGTCGGCGATGGGCTCTATTTTCTCCAAAATAGCGAAATACAAGGACAGCGTGCGAGGTCGTACATTCTTCTTGTAGGTGTCGATATATTGCAGGATCCATGCCCCCGTGCGCATGCTAGAAGGCGTCACGAAAGTGTTGTGGCGGATGCTATAGCGGTTATCCTCTAGCCAGTTCTCCGCCTCTTCAGTGGTGGGGAACCGCTTCACGATGCGCCTTCCCTCTGGGGTGATGAAAGAGGCGGCGTATCTTTTCTTTGATTTCTCGTAGTAAATGGACCCTTGCCCATTGGGGCGTCTCATGATAACCCTTCCTTTCTATTCTATAGAATACCTTTATCCAATCGCTGCATCCCAGAAATGCCTTTATCCCCCCTATCAAAATAAAGGTATTGCCATTTTGCCGACCTTGGCAAAATGGGAAAACGCAAAAGGCGCCCTGCATAGACAGAGCGCCTGTATTTTAGGCAAAAATTTAGGCGCTTGTCCGAAGACGCGCGCCCTATAAAACCTCATCGGTTTTGCTTGTACATACATGATACAAGAATAGAGGCGTTCTGTCAATAACAGGATTTTATTAAGAAAAACATTTTCAAGACAAATTCAAATGTTGTAGTAATTGCTTTGTTCTTAGTGTAGTAGTTGGCATGTCTACGCATCCTTTGGAAGATTTTAAGCAAATCACGCTTTCGATCTTTTCGTAAGAATTCACTTTTTACTATTTGTGGATATAACAAAAGCAAGCAGCAAAAGTCGTGAATTGGTTTGTTTGATAATTTTGAAACTCTAATTCTTTTTGGGACATTATGTGATTGCAAGAATTTCAGGAGCGTAGCGTTAGGCTGTCTCCTGTAATCTTCCCGAACATTATTGATTAAGCAAGCGTTATGCGCAGCCGCATTGCGAATATCACGAATAGGATATAGTGCTTTAGCATCAAAGGGAAGCCGTTTAGGGTAGTTAGAATTATAGCAATCAACAAATTTACACAATTCGCCAAATGAAATTAGTTCAAAGAGCACCCAGGCTGGATATTCAGGATTATATTTTCCTAAGTTGTGACTGTATGAATTTTTCACATATCGGTTGACCTTGGCACGGTATGACAGACTATCATCCCATAAAGATACTATCTTATACCCATCTTCGTTGGGGTTTGTTTCCATGTCATGCAAAATGGTCGATTTCAACGAATGCTCTATATCAAGACACATCTGAAGGATTAAATAGCGTAGTTTGAAGTCAATGGTAGATAAATCTTTCAAATACGCAAAATCCAAGTTAATATACTGCCCCTGCTTTTTGCCAAAAGGACCTTTATCGTAATTTTTACGATAGGATGCTAATTTAAAATAATAATTATGCTCTGATAGAAAATGCATGGCTTCTTGTTCGTTGATAATATCAAAGTGTATCCCCTTTTCTTTCATGTGCGTAATTAAGGACTTCGTGCTTAATAATCGTTTCATGTTTACATAACGCTCCTTTTTGCTTTGCAATATGAAGAAAATTCAAATTACTTTCCTTGTGCAATCAACTATAGCAAAACCCTCCAAAATGCAAAACGTCAAATTTTACTGCTTGATCACTGAATACTTCGCCACCGCCAGCCCGATTGATATGACCTATTATTATTTATTTGGCTTATTCAAAAGTTTTTTCTGCTCACTTTCGATCTGCTTGATACTTTTATCAGGAGTCGGTAAATCCTCTGGCATAGTACCACCGAGTTCTTTGATTGTTTCGCGAACCTTCTTGCCGACAGCGAAGTGAGTTGTATTAGCGGCAGCTTTCCCTTTCACATGGTCACGGCGCAGCTTCTCGTCGGTCTGCGTGGCGCGGAAGAGATTCGCAGCCAGTTCCGTGCTGCCCATATGGTCAAGGATAGCCTGCCCTTTCTTCAGCCCTTTGCGTTTAGCGATATCCTGTGCCTTGAGACCACCATACAGCCCCATATATCCATAGTTTTGAAATATAGCATAGTCGCGAGAAGTCTCTACCCCTGCCTCATGGGCGGCATCGGCGAGGGACTTATTATGATGTTTCAATTCTCCACGAATAGCCAGTCGCTTCTGCTCTTCTGATAGCCTTTCGAAATTCTCTGAAAGTTCCTGCTGGCGAGTTTTCACAGCGAAATAAGTCTGTGCCAATGCAACAGCCTCTTTTCTTGGATCGCCATTCATAGCAATAAGATAGCAGGCATAACGGGAAAGATGATAATCATCTAATCGTCGTTTAGCAGAACTGCCAATGTTAACCATTTCGTGCACGTGCACGAAATGGTCACGAACATCGTTTTTACTAGCAATACATGCATCTATTGCCTTATCTATTACTTTAGAGAAAAATCTGTATTCGCCATACTGAAGAACTTTTAACAATTCTCTCGCAGTCCAATATTCCATGCCATACTCATTGATATGCTTAATGGATTCAAATAAGGATTCATCGATAGATTCAATATCTTTTGTCATGTCAAATACCCTTTCTCACTGCTTAATCACTGAATACTTCGCCACTGCCAGACCGATGATCTGGATCGAATCGCAGTTGTCAGAGTTGAAGATCATCGGCGGATATTGCGGATTCATGGACACGAGGGTGCAGCCGTCTGGATTTTTGTAGAAGCGCTTTAGGGTGGCGTCGTCGTCGATACGGACGGCGGCGATCTGGCCGTCATCCACGATGGGCTGGCTGCGGATGAATACCACGTCACCGTCATGGATGTCGGCGCCGATCATGCTGTCCCCGCTTACCACAAGCCCGAAGTCTGCATGTACGCCAGTATCGCAGGGAAGAAAGGCTTCTATATGCTCGTCAGCGAGTATTGGCTTTCCGGCGGCGATCTGCCCGATAATGGGGACCATGCATTTTTCAATGGGGACAATGTTTTTGAGAGCAAGGGGGTCTGTTTTCAGGATCGCCGAAGAGTCATCTCTCCCGGAAAGCCATCCGGGATTTACGCTTAACGCTTCAGCTATCAAATATATCTTGTCTTGCTTTGGCTCGTACCTGTTGTTTAGGTAATCGGAAATCGAAGACGCCCTTATCCCAGTCCTCTTAGAGAGTTCTGCTTGAGTTATCCCTTTTTCATTCATTACCTGTTTCATCCTTTGAATTAGCTTCTGGTTCATATACTTCACGCTCCTATTAAAAAACTATTTATTCATATCATAACTGAGCTTATTCCATAAGTCAACGGAAAAACGAAGGAAACAAACGGAAAACCGTTGACAAGATGCGCGAGGGAGTGTATTATAATCACAGATACGGAAAACCGTATATCAAAGGAGGTGATATTCAATGCCGGTTAAATTTAATTATGCTTCTTTAAAAGGGTTCATTAAAGAACACTTTGGAACAAATCGAAGATTCGCAAAGTTTCTTACTATCAGTGAAACTGCACTTTACGATCGACTGGCGAACCGAACTCCGTTTACTCAAACGGAAATGGATCGAGTGTCTGATCACTTTGCATTAAACGCAGAAGAAACGTCGCGTCTTTTTTTTACCAAGAAAAATACGGAAAACCGTATTTAAAAAACAGGAAGGAGGACACCATGAAAGTATTAAAAGATCCAGGACAGGTACTTCAAATCATGAGCAGAAAGCTGAACAAGCTTCACAAGAGATTCGACGAGGCGGGTGAGAAAGAAGCCGCGGAGATTTACGGGCAGGAGGTCGCGATCATCAGCATCGCGGGGCACATTCGCCACGCGATCGAGGTTCATGACTACTTCAGGATGAAAGACATGGAGTGGGTCTATGAATACGTTGACAACGCTAGAGAAAACGCCCACGAGTACCGTAATCCCAGAGCCACTTGGCTCATGAAAGGCATCGCCAAGAGAGCCGCATGGGCGTGCGCAAAGCTCGAAGATAGGATGGAGGAGGAACCATGACGGACGAAGAACGGAGCGAGAGAATCGCCAAAGAGAAGAAAGCCCGCGCAGATGCAATCGCCCTGCTCTGTCAGGCGCTGCAGGCGGCGGGCGTGCCGCTCCTTTCGCTGAAAATCATCGAGGACGGCAGCGACTGCATGGTCAAGGCGACATTCGAATGGGGCGAGAGATGGGCAAACATCTCTATGGACGCCCCGCACACGGCGCTCTGGGACATCCTGCGACAGATTCCCGAGCTCAGGTAACCATTAGGAGGGACACATCATGGGAAAAGAAAAAAAGTGGATGACCGCGAAGGAATACGCGGAGACCCACGATCTCCCAGTAAGTACCATTCGCAGGTACTGCCGGGCAGGGGAAATCCCCTGCTTTAGGATTGGCCAGCGGTTCATGTTCAACCCCAAAGACATGGACGCCTTCCTTGAGTGGAAGGCACGCGAGGGGCTGAAAGATAGACCGGGGACCTTCCTAGAAGCCGTGAAAAAGGCGAAGGAAGGGACAAGGATTTCTGTCTGGCGAGCCAGACAGAATGAGGAGAATGCCATGGAGACGACCTAAAGGAGGAACGAAATGAGAGAAAAAGCAATGAGAGAAGTGATCCTCGCTCAGTTGGGCGCGCTCCGCGCGGATGCAGGCGTCGAGCTGGTCGCGTGCAAAGACACCTGCGTCAGCGACTACCTGACGGGGAAGGCTGACGCCCTCGCCGTTGCCATGCAGATGGTGGAGTCGAAGGCGCTGCTCGAAAGCATGGCACATTTCTTGCGCCACGAGGAAACCCGCAATATGAATATGGCGGAAAGCGCCCGTTTGTGTTCGAAGGACACGATGGCACGGCTCCGTGAGGGGGCAGCTGCCGGATACATGGCGGCCTCCAGAGTGGTGACCGAGATCAGGGAGATGAATAAATCATGACCAGCGCAGAAGCAGTAGAGGTCGTCCATCAGATGATGGTCGCACGCGAACGTGAAATGGCTGCTGCGCAGACAGCCGAAAATACGCATCGCGGGAATGCGGAGCGTCGCGATTTCTTCATGGAAATCGTAAAAGACGCGGCGGCGGCCGCAGGCGTCGCCCTCGGATGGGCATTTATCGCAGCCGGATGTGCCGTGATACAGTGAGGCGCTGCTGTACCAAGAAAAGGAGGAATCAGACAATGATCAACACGGACTGCGGCACCTGTCCATTTGCGGACAAGTGCTACATGAAGTACAAATTCCAAAGGCTTCCACGAAGCGAAGGCGGTCTGGGGCTGTGCCCTAAAGTTGAAATTGGTTGGGCATCGGAAACCTGCAAGGCGTGCCATTTTACTGGCAAAGTCGGCAGCCGGGGCGGTGCAAAGATTCGGAACTGCCGAACCTGCAAGCTGCTCCCCAATGAACCGATTGTACAGAACATTAAAGGGCGCAAGAAAAACTGCCCATTCATGGGACAAGTAATAAAGGAAAGAGCTTTAGGAGAACGTATGAAAGCGGTTTGCGAGATGCAGGTCATCGAGCTGCAGGTGAAAGAGTAAAGAAAAAGAGCCTTGGCAGCGGCTACTGCTAAGGCTCGGGCAGGAAGGTTTGGATACTCATTCCTGCCTCTATTATACCAGAAATAGGAGAAATCATGGCAGAGCTTGAAAATCACATGGTGTGCGGCATTGGCTTCTTCGATGAAGAAGCCGCCCGCCGCCGCCTTGAACGGGAAGAATACGAGATGGAGCACGCGGATGACGCATGGGATGACTGGTTGGGAGGCGAGCCGATTGAACACGAAGCCGAAGCGGATGTATCCGCATCAGTGCCGGATCTGCGGTAAGACCTACTACAATTCGCGCAATAGCAAGAGACCAGGCACCTGCTGTGAGCGATGCCACATGATCCACGAAAAAATCGGCTACAGGATGAGGCGGCACCCTCTGAGAGACGCAGCGGCGCTGGTGAAGCATCTGCAGATGATGTTTAGCGCCATCGAGCAGCAGATGGGAGACAAGCAGCAGATGATCGATCTGACGTCTTCTTTCGAATGGGACATGATGATCGATCTTTGAGAGAGGGACTGGCCGTTCCTTGAGGGCTGCTCAGAGGAAGAGCTGGATACGCTCGCAGAGCTGGTGGATGTGGCGGAGGACTTGCTGGACCTTCCGGCACAGATGTTACCCACCAAAATGCCAAGCGGCATTTATTGGGAAGTTATCAATGTGGTGGATTCATATCATAAAAATAGGAGGAGAAATGGCGACGTTATATGAAATCGACGAAAGGCTGGCAAATATCTTTGTCACCCCGGAAGGCACTGCCGTAGACGGCAGCACCGGGGAAGTACTGGATGCAAAAGCACTGGATGATCTCGAGATGGAGAAATGGTCCAAGGTGGATAACATCTGCCGATATATCAAGAATCTCCAGTCGGATATCGAACAGTACAAAGAAGAAGTAGACAAGCTGACGGCAAGAGCCGTGTCAGCACAGAAGAAGCTGGAGAGCCTTAAAACCTATCTGGCCATGCATCTGGAAGCGGGCAAGAAGGCGGATGTGCCTAGTGCACAGATCCGCTGGAGGAAGTCCGTGACGGTATCCATCCCGGATGAGAATATGATCCCCATGTGCTTCATGAAACAGGTCATCACGGCCAAGCCGGACAAGCTGGCTATCAAAGAGCTTTTGAAAGCAGGGAAGGCCGTCCCCGGCGCTTCTTTGGAGGAAAAACAGAATCTGTCTATTAAGTGATAGCCATCCGGCGATTCACTTTTAGAAATACATCATAGGAGGTATATATGCTTACCATCAACAAGGGTATCCAGCAGAGTGCCGTCAAGGTCGTGGTATACGGCGTGGAAGGCATCGGGAAGACGACTTTCGCCAGTCATTTCCCCGCGCCGCTTTTCCTCGACCTGGACCGCGGCAGCCGCCGGATGGATGTCGATCGCATCGACTCTATTCAGGACTGGCCCGCTCTCATGGGTACGCTGGACCAGATCCAGCGCGACCCGTCGCTTCCCTATTCGACGATCGTCATCGATACGGCGGATATGGCGGCAAAACTGGCGAGCGCCTACATCTGCAAGGCAAACGGCAGCAAGAAGAGTATAGAAGAGTTCGGCTACGGCAAGGGCTATGTGATCCTTGCCGAAGAATTCTCAAAGCTCTTGGTCAATGCGGAGGTGCTGGTGAATATGGGCTTCAATGTCGTATTCCTGGCACACGCGATGCAGCGGACGGTCACCCGTCCGGATGATACCGGGAGCTATGACCACTGGGAGATGAAGCTCCCCGGGAGCAAGAACAATTCACTGGGGGCTCTTCTCAAAGAGTGGGCGGATCTCTTGCTCTTCGCGGACTACAAAGTCATCATCCGGCAGGGCGCAGACGGCAAAGGCAAGGCGGCCGGCGGACAGCGGAGAATGCGCGCGACGCACACGCCGTTCGCGGACGCGAAGAACCGCTTCGGGCTCGCAGATATTCTGGACTTCGACTTCAAGGAAATTCAGTCCATCATCCCCGCCCGTCCTGTCACGCCGCCGAAAACCACCATGGAAAAGGCGTATCAGGCGAAGAAGAAGGTGCAGAAGGGAATCACCCCTAAAACGGCCGCGGAGCCCGCAGAAACGAAGCCAGCCCCGCCCACGAATGTGTATGACGAGCTCGCGCGTCTGATGGCGCTCGGTGTATCGGAAGCAGATCCTTCACCGATCACGGAAGGGGAGCTGCTGAAAGCGATCCGCGAAGTGGACCCTAACGAACCCGCAGCGAAAGCCGAGAATCTGGCGAAGATCCCTGCGGACTATGTAGAAGCACTCATTAAGCCCGATACATGGGCGGGATTCAAATACTATGTGCTGAACAACATTCGCACTCCGTTTTAGTCTATAACCACGATTTCTGTTTGTAATCATGATTTTGAGAGATTTTCCCTCAATTTCCACATATTAAGTTACGGATTTTACATTTTAGGAGGAAAATACTATGCCGAATTTTGGACAGTTTGGAAATGCTACGCCAGATACCGAGAAGGGAAAGGCAACAGTGGTTACTGGGTTTACCTTCTCGGACGATGATTTCAAGGATAAGGGAGGTCTCTTCGACCTCATCCCGAAAGGTCGTTACCACTTCGTGGTCTATGACTGCCAGACCGGCTTCACGCAGAAGGATAACACAGCGATGAAGGTCATCCTGATGGACATCCATCACGAAGACGGAACAAAGACGCGCCTTACAGATTACTTGGTCTACAAGAGCAATCAGAAGTGGAAATTTGCCTGCTTCTTCGATGCCATCGGTCTTGGTGATGCGCTCAAAGAGAACGGCATCGGCGGAGCAGATGACCCGCTCTGGACGACCGCCGTAGGGCAGGAAGGAGACTTCGAGGTCGATCATGAAACGTCCGAGTGGAATGGCAAGCAGACCACGCGCAATGTCATCAAGAAGTACTACAAACCCGAACGGTAAACGGCTATGAGCAAAATCGATCTAGTGCCGCTCTTGGCCTTCATCGACCCCGACTACAGCTATGAACGATGGATCCAAGTGGGCATGGCTCTCCAGAAGGAGGGCTATCCCCTGTCTGTCTGGGAAACGTGGAGCCGCAGGGGCGGGAAGTTCCATGAAGGGGAATGCGTCAAGAAGTGGCAGTCTTTCCATGAAGACCGCGAACAGCCAGTCACCGGCGCCGTCATCACACAGTGGGCGAAGGAAGGCGGGTGGAAGCCCTCCGGACGTCATGAAGGGCCGGTTCGCACCGTGACGGGGTTCACCTTCACGGATTCCGATTTCCTGATCGATCCCTCAACGGTAGAGCCGGAAGATTTCCATGAGCCAAGTGATGGGGAATGGGACCAGAAAGGGGATCTCATCTCCTATCTGCAGGCGCTCTTCAAACCGGATGAGTATGTCGGGCTGGCAGTGAATTCCTTCCTGGCTAAGGACGGGAAATGGAAGCCGGTCGACAATGGCCAGTGTAAGCGGACGTGCGGAGAGATCGTCGAGGCGTTGCAGCATTCTCGGCAGATATCCAGTGCCGTCGGCAGCCTGCAGAATGAGGCGGCAGGGGCATGGATCCGTATCAATCCACTGGACGGAGAAGGGGCGAAGAATGCGAATGTCACTGATTATCGCTATGCGCTGGTGGAGTCGGACACGCTGCCGCTCGGCCAGCAGTTGGCGCTCATCCGACAGATGCAGCTGCCATGCGCTGCCATCGTCTACTCCGGCGGGAAGTCGGTGCATGCCATCGTCCATGTCGATGCCGCGACCCAGAAGGAATACTATGAGCGCGTCGCCCATATTTACGACATCTGCAACAAAAACGGCTTCAAGGTCGACGAGCAGAACAAGAACCCGTCCCGTCTGTCCCGTATGCCGGGCGTCACGCGGAACGGCAAGAAGCAGTTCCTGATCGGCGTCAATCAGGGGCAGAAGGACTATCTGGCATGGCTCGCATGGACGGAGGAGCAGCAGGACGATCTGCCGCCTTTCCTCCCGCTCAATACGGTCATCGATGACCCGCCGCCTCTGAATCCGGTCCTGATCGATGATATCCTCCGTCTGGGGCACAAAGCTATACTGACCGGCCCCTCGAAGGCGGGGAAGTCTTTCTGGCTGATGCAGCTGGCACTTGCCATTGCGTCCGGCGGTGAGTTTCTGGGATGGAAATGCCGGAAGGGGAAAGTCCTCTATATCAATCTGGAAATCGACGAGAAGTCTTTCATCGACCGACTGGAGCACATCTATAGAGCAAAGGATATGCCGATGCATCCAAGCTCCAGCAATCTCATCGTGTGGGATCTCAGGGGCAAGGCGCTCCCGATGGATAAGCTGGCGAAGATCATCGTCCGGCGGTGTAAAGACATGCATCTCGAGGCGATCATCGTCGACCCTATTTACAAGGTCATCACGGGTGACGAGAATGCCGCCAGCGATATGGCGTACTTTGGCAATCAGTTCGACTACATCTGCCGCGAGCTGGGATGCTCTGTCATCTACTGCCACCATCATTCTAAGGGCGCGCAGGGCGCTAAGCGGGCGACCGACCGCGGCAGCGGCTCGGGCGTCTTCTCCCGCGACGCTGATGCCATCATCGACCTGACGGCGATCGAGCTGAAAGAGGAGGAAAAGGATCAGTATGGGTGCGACGTCGCTTACTGCTGTACCTGCATCCTTCGCGAGTTCAAAACGCCGAAGCCGAAAGCCATCCTCTTCCAGTATCCGCTCCACACGCTCGCTCCCGATATCGATCCGAAGCGTACCGAGGGCAGCATCGAAGGGAACCGCGTCAAAGGAAATATCACCCAGACGCAGAACAAAAATGATCGCTACGAGGAATTCATCCGGACGCTGGAGCACCATTTAGCGAACGGGGATGTAGTGAACAAAACCAATCTTGCGGATGAGATGCAAGTTTCAGCAAAGACAATTCAAAACTACTTGAAACGGGCAAACGAGCCGATTCAAGTTTATGAAGTGATTGCCGGACGCAATGGAAGGATCAGACGACTAGACGAGCGGTAGTAAAAGTGGAAATAAACGTGGAAAACTCTATATAAGAAATATAGATATATTTTCCACGTTTAATCTCACGCGGTGAATGGGGTGGAAGGGGTGGGTGTTCCTTAACATACACACCCACCCCTTCCACCCCTTCACTCACCGTAAAAAGAGTTTTCGGGATTTAGACACATCTTTTTATGATAGCAAACCAGCTGATTTTGTAAGCAGTCAGAAAAATACAGATCTGTATTTTAGGAGGGAGGTAAGTCATGCGAAGCCATCTTGTGAAAGGCGCTGACCGCATCGAGCTGACGATCCGGAGCTATACGGACCGGACGGGGCGGACGCCGAAGAAGAAAGTATTGCTGCAGATGCATCGCTACATCGAGAAGGATGATAAATGGACGAACAAAGACTTCCTGTGCAAGAGCGAGGCAGAGGCTTTGATGAAAATGCAAGAAATCAATCAGTATTGGATAGCATTTCACGGTTATACAGTGGAGGAATCATGATTATTATTCAAACAGAATCAGGGAGTATTGTCACGGACCCGAAAGAAATCTATATCGACAAGGACCTGGATGGACATCTGCATATCTACGCGGACTTGTCCAGTACGGATCGAGTGAAAGCTGTAAAGCTGACTGTATTTGATTATTCAAAGGAAGACTTGGGGCAGATGCTTGAAATGATGTATAGGCTGATGAATTCCTGGCTCTTCTTTGATAAACGCCCTTACTATGTCATCAGCATGGACCAAGTACTGGATAGAACCAACCGGGAGCGTATGATGGGGGCATTTCATGACTGAGTGGGAAGTACTGCTCTTCGTCTATATCGTCGGGATGATGCTGCTGGCGACGATTGCTCTCCTTTTCGGGAAGATCGGGGATCTTTGGCTGGCCGTCGCTGACCTGCAGGACGACCAGCGGGGAGTGATGCGCGACCTGATGGGCTTAAAGACAGAGGTGGATGCTATGGCAGCGCGGAGAGCGGAAAGACTAAAGAAAGAAGGGAGGATCTCATAAGCAGTACGGTGTGGTTCTTCGTTGGTGTGCTGACGGGGTTCTCTGGTGGCAACTGCTGCCATCCTTCTTACCCTCGAATGGCTACTCAGGAGGAAGCGATGAGTATGGTCTATTTCTTCGTGCCGGGGAAGGTACAAGGCAAAGCGAGGCCGCGGTTCTCTTCGCGAAGCGGGACTGTATACACGCCGGGCAGAACAAAGTCGTATGAACGGCAGATCGCGGAGGCTTACGAAGCACAGGACGGTCCCTGCTTTGATGGGGCTGTGATGGTCGTGATCGAGGCAGTCTTTTCGATCCCGAAGTCATGGCCGCGGGCAAAGAAGGCAGAGGCGATGGCGGGGAAACTTCCGCCGGGAAAGCCGGACATTGACAACATCTTGAAAGTCGTACTCGACGGCCTGAACGGCATTGCCTATGAGGACGACAAGCAAGTAGTTCTGACTCAGTGCAAAAAAATTTATGCAGATGCAACCCGCCCCGCGGGGCTGTATGTGCACGTCATCCATATGGATAGTCCATATGAATGACGTTAGGAGGAGATAATCATGATCGACACAACCGGATCCCTGCTCAGCAGGCAAGTGCGCAGGAAGATCGAGCGTCAAAAAAACAAAAAGGCTACACTCATGGTCAAGCCGGAGTATCTAAAAGACTTGTGCGCGCAGGCAGTCAAACAGGAAGCAACAAAATTAGCGGCACATGCAAAAAATGAAGCCGTATCAAGGCTATTTGAAGAACTGATCGCGATCCCGGTCATGGTCATCCATGATCACTTCGGCGAGCTCAGGAAGAAAGACGGCAGAGAAGAGCGGTTTGCGGAGATGTGTCTCGAGCTGTTTGACACCGTGGAAAAAGGGTTTGTAACACCGGCGGAGCTGAGGCAGTGCTTATTCGAGGAAGCCGGCGTGCGGTTTAAGCAGCCCAGCGGCGCACTACCGTCAGAAAGAAAAGAGGCGACCAAAGTATGATCCTCTATTTCCGAAAGGGAGCCAGAGTGACCGAGCTCCTGCTGGCGAAGGATACCCTGAGACCTGGCATGCTTACAAAGGGTTACCTTTTTATGGCGATCGAGAGCGACGCTCGGGGCCATGTCGGGGTCATGCCTAGCGAGCGGGAGCACTTTGATCTGGAGTGGATGGCAAGCGCTGCCTTCTGGACGCGCGCGCGGCAGCTTTCTGACCGCGGGTGGGAGGTAGACGACTATCCGAGCGCGGTCATCCTCTTGAAGTACTACGAGGCAAGCGACACGGCAGAGAAGAAGAAACACGCGCTCGAGCGAAAACAGAGGAAAGGGCAGGCACTTTGCCGGAAGACATACAAGCCAAGGCTCTGCGCTGAGTGTGGTCATCTGTTTCAGCCGAACACCGCAAAGCAGAAGTACTGCAGCGTAGACTGTCAGAAGCAGTATTGGCGGGAGACGCACCGGCGTGAGAGAAAGGAAAAACAAGGATGACGGAGGAAGAGGTTAGAGATTTCTTCGAGAAGCTGCGCAGCCAGCAGCAGGAGCTCTATGATCTGATACAGGAAAGGAAACATGTGGCAAATGACATCGCCGCCGTGAAGGCGGTGCAGTACGATAAACCGAAAATTACTGTCACGGTGAACTCTGACTTGTCTCAAATACTGGAGCGGATCATCGAACGGTGCGACAAGCTGGACAAGCGCCTGCTGGAATGCATGGACATCCTCACCAGCATGAGAAAGAAAGCGTATGAATTGCTTGCCCTGTGTCGTGATACAAAGGCGAAAACGATACTTTATGATAGATATCTGGCGGGCATGTCATGGCGAGAGATCGAAGAGAAACGTGGATTCACAAGACAGTGGCTGGCTCGCATGCGAGACCGCGCTATCCGTATGATTTCTCAAAATACCTCTTGACTGTTTACACGAGTTTACATCGAGTGATGATATAATAGTAAAAGGGAAATCGCACAGGGGAGAAATTCCCGACAAGTCGATCTGCGCTGTCGTTTCCATGCTTGGCCTCCTTCAAATTTAAGGTATGCCGTAAAAGAGCGTCTCATAAGAGGCGCTCTTTTGCGTGGAAAAGAAATGAGGAGGAGAGATGGGAAAGCTGACTGAAAAGCAGAAGCGGTTCATAGATTTTTACATCGAGACTGGGAATGGCGCCGAAGCGGCGCGCCGTGCGGGGTATTCTGAGAAGGTGGCCCGGCAGTCCGCGGGGAAAATACTTGCTTCGCCGCGGATCGCCAGCGCTATTGCTGCCCGCCTGAAAGAAATCGAGGATAAGCGCATTGCGAAAGCGAAAGAAGTGATGGAGTTCCTGACGTCTTCCATGCGCGGCGAAATCAAAGAGGAAGTCGTCGTTGTGGAAGGAGTTGGCGACGGATGCAGCGCGGCGAGAATCATAGAAAAACAGATCGGAGCCAATGACCGCATCAAAGCAGCGGTGCAGCTGGCGAAGCGCTACGGGCTGGACAGGCCGAAAGATGCTGACGGTAAGGCGCACATTACATTCAAGTTTGAAAGGGGCGGGGATGATGGAGATTAACGTAGCGGACCATGTGGGGCCTGCTTTTGATGCCGTCTTCCAAGACATCATTCATCACCGTCATACCCATTATTGGATGAAAGGCGGCCGTGGCAGTACGAAGTCGTCTTTTGTGAGTGTCATGCTTCCCATCCTGCTATTGCAGAACCCCAAATGCCATGCGGTCGTACTCCGAAAAGTCGGGAACACCATCAAGACATCGGTTTATCCGCAGGTGTTATGGGGAATCGATGCTATGGGCCTTAATGGTTTGTTTTCCGCAAAGATTTCCCCGCCGGAAATCACCCTGAAGCATACGGGGCAGAAGATTTATTTCATGGGCGATGATGATCCCATGAAGCTCAAGTCCATCAAGCCGCCATTTGGTTATATCGGCGTGGTGTGGTTTGAAGAATTCGACCAGTTCGCCGGTATGGAAGAGATCCGGAATCTGAACCAGTCTTTGCTTCGCGGCGGTGATAAATACTGGGAGTTCTGTTCTTTCAACCCGCCAAAGTCGAGAAACAACTGGGTGAACGAAGAGCAGCTCTATGACGATGCGGACAGGCTGGTACACCATTCCACCTATTTGCAGGTCCCGAAGGAATGGTTAGGCAGCCAGTTCCTGCTGGAAGCGGACAAGCTGAAGGGGAAGAACCTTAAGAGCTACGAGCATGAGTATCTGGGAAAAGTCACGGGGACAGGCGGCACAGTCTTTGGAAATGTGGTACAGCAGGCGTTCACGAAGGATGATTTACAACAATTCGATCGCAGGCGCTATGGGCTAGATTTTGGCTTTGCACTGGATCCGCTGGCCTTTGAGTGTATGCATTACGACGCAAAGCACGAACGACTATACATCTTTGATGAGATATACCAGACGCACCTGACGAACCCTGCAGCGGTTAGGTTGATACAAAGCAAAATGATCAGCAAGGCTGTCATCCGCGCCGATTCTGCAGAGCCTAAGAGCATCAGAGAGATGCAAGATGCGGGCTTGCACGTATACGGCGCTAAGAAATACCCCGATAGCGTGGACTATGGGATCAAATGGCTACAGAGCCTGGAGGCCATCGTTATAGATAAAGCACGCTGTCCGAACACCTATAAAGAATTCGTGAATTATGAATACGCCCGCACAAAGGATGGAGAATTCATTTCTGCCTATCCAGACAAGAACAACCACGCTATTGATGCCGTGCGGTACGGATGCGAGGATCTGATGCCGGCATTCACCAAGGTTAGAACCGGCCGCGTGAAGTACTAAAGGAGCGAAAATGCGAAACGATAACCATTCATTATACAGAATGCTGGAAGACGGATATTTCGGAATTGGCGGGTTTATCGACGGTGAATATCTGACCAAGCATCCAAGAGAAAGCGATGAGAAATATGCCATGCGCCGCCATCTGGCTTATTACCTGAACTATCTGGCACCATGCGTTAATGCGCATGTGTCACCAATTTTCAAAACATTGGCGCAGAGAGACTGGAAAGGACCAGGAGCCAGCATCTGGGAATCGTTTTCTAAAGATACAGATTTTCTCGGAACACAGATCCAAGCACTCATGAAGAAGGCCGCTATTTCGGCAAAGCTAAACGGGATTTCTTATATCGTCATGGACCGTGCAGAAGGCCTCGACGAAGACATGCGTGTATCTGACTTGGAAGAAAATCGCCGGAATCTGCCTTATGCGTACGTGGTAGATATCAACGCAGTTGAAGAAGTTACTTTGGATCCCTTTGGCCGGATCTTGAAATTTGTATTTCTCGAGCCGGAAGCAGGCAATGAACACGTCTTTGCAAAGCGAACGATGACCGCAGACGGATGGGAATACATCAGCTCAAAGGGCAGGAAGAGCGGCACGTGGAATCTTGGATGCGTGCCTGTCATCCCGCTCGCCGCAAAAGCGCACAAGACGCACAATCCCTTCCCTCCTTCTGAATTCTTGTCTATCCTGAAAACGAATGTAGCAATCTACAACATGACAAGCTGGCTATCTGATATTTTAGTAAATCAGACATTTTCTATCCTGACCTTCCCGTCTGCTGAACCCGAGAATATCGACATCGGAACAGATAACGCGCTGGCCTATCCGCCGGAATCCAGCCATGAACCAAGTTTCATCGCACCGCCGGACGGTCCTGCTACTATCCTTGCCAATCAGATCGCACTATTGCAGCAGGAAATATATAGAATGGCGGTAGTGGTCAATGTCACCGGATCCTCGAAGCTGCAAAGCGGGATGGCGAAGGCGTGGGACTATGAAGCTACGAACCAGATTCTTTCTGATTTTGCTGACCAGGTAGAAGCTGCCGAAATGAAGCTCGCAAAGCTATTTGGACGATGGACCGGTGTGGCACTGGAATACACGGTCAATTATCCGAACGATTTCAAAATCAGCGAAGTGGAGCAAGAACTGCTGAATGCGGAAACCGCAAAAGGGCTTTCTTTTGGCGATGATTTCAATGTTGAAGTGTTCAAGCGGGTACTAACGGCTTACTTGCCGGAGCTGACTGCAGATAGCTTCGACAAGCTGGTAGAAAGCTATAGGCAGCAGCAGGCAGAGGAGAAACTGGACATTATCCATGAGGGCATGAACAATGGTGAAGAGGGATCAGAAGGCGCTGCTCCGAATAATCAGACGCCTGGAGAGTGAATACCAAGAAGAAGCTAAAGAAGCCGCCGAGGAACTTTATGCCCTGCTAGATCGGGGCTGCAAAGTAGAGGCGGCATTGGCCCAACTGCGGAAAGACCACCCAGCACTCTTCCAGCTATCGGGCTTACAGGAGGCCATGGTTGAGGCTGCTGCTTATGGCTATGGGATTGTACCGGCGATCCTGACAGACACCCAGGCGAAGGCATGGCGGAGATCCCTGTCAAAATCATGGGACGATAGTGGGATGACACTATCGGAGAAAATCCATGGTGCCGGCGTCAAAATGAGAGAAAGCATCATCAGTACCATTCGCTCGCAGATGCGGCGCAACGCTACATGGACATCGATGGCAAGAGAATTGTATGATGGCTATAATAGCGGGAAGGCTGTCACTATGCAGCAGGCACTTCCAAAGTACCTGCAGGCCGTGAGAAACGCCTACGGCACCCCTAGAATCGTTGCTGAGAGCCGCAAGGCTTTGAGGAATATAGAAAGGCTATCCCAGAACGGAGCGCCTACAAAGGCGCTTAAGGCAGCGTATAAGCAGCTCATAGAAACAGCGCAAACAGGGACAGAAGAAGCCCTGAATAAAGCGTGCTGGGTGGCCATGCAAGAGAAAAGCCGTTATATTGCGGACCGCATTGCCCGGACAGAGATGGCAAGGGCATGGGCCGATGGTTTTTTAGCGGATATCATGCAGGATGATGACGTGGTGGCCGTGAAATGGAAATTATCCAGCCGCCACCCCGTTTTTGATGTTTGTGATATGTACAGCAAGGCCAATATGTACAACCTTGGCGCCGGTATCTATCCGAAAGCCAAACTACCTCCGCTTCCTGCGCATCCTCACTGCCTGTGCAGCTGCACAACTGTCTATGCCGGTGAAGTCGACCTGAAGAAGCAAAAGAACTGTATCAAGGCGGAAGGCGAAAAATGGCTTGCTAATCTATCGGATGACCATAGACGGAAAGTGCTGGGCATTCAGGGAAACAAGGCATTCAAGCGTGGTGCAGACTGGCGCGAGTATATGAGGAATTGGACAGAGCCCCAGAGCATGGAAAGCAGGATTTCTGGGCTCATGGAGAAAAACCTATTTCCTCCCACAGATGCATTCATCGTATCGCTTGCTCAGAAGTACGGTATGACGTATACTAAGGGCAAGAAAGGCAAAGATCGGTTTTATTCTGATGATGGACGGCCAATTTACCCACCTAATAATGGTGCTGTAGGTAAAGAAGAAAAAACAGTGTTGCCTAAGGGAACCGTCGTCAGCAGATATGGTTCCAATAGAGGAAAGTATACCTCGCCAGATGGAACATCCTTGGGTGAAAGATCATTAGATAAAAAAACAAGATATGATAATGAGCTCCATCGCTTTAAATTAACCGAGGAATTTGAATGCATTGAGGGAGTAGTTGCTCCTTGGTTTGATCAAGTTGGTAGAGGAATTCAGTATAAATTCTCCAAATCTATTGAACAATTGATAAAGGAGGGCGTTTTAATTGAAATATAGAATTCAAACTACTCATGAATTGAAAAAAATAATGGATAATAGTAAAATCAATAAACATTATTTTAGTATTTATCCAGATGAAAATTTTTATACTGAAGTAGTTACGTTTATTAGGAAAAAAGCTAGCAAATGGGAAATAGGAGTCAAAGAAAGATGTATAGATTGTGATGTTAAACAGTTTGATACAGAAGCAGAAGCTTGCCAGGCATTCCTAGAAGAATTCTATCCGGAGGTGCTTAATGGCGAAAAATGATTACAGCGTTATCGTATGCATTATTTTGTCGTACATGTACGAATGCCTGAAAGCGGGAAAGCAGGTTGAGCTTGAACTAATGAACCCTGAAGCATTGAAACTCTGTGATAATTACTGGATGTACATTATCAGGCATTTAGTAAAAGACGGATATATCGAGGGTGTGCTTTGTACCCATACGAAAGAGGGCTATAGCTTTACTTTTGATGATATCAATATCACGCCTAAAGGGATTGAGTACTTGCAAGAAAATAGCTACATGCAGAAAGCGAAAGAAACTGTGAGCAGTTTGGCTAATTTTACTAGTCTGACGTCAGCCTTGGTCAAAATGGGCTTAACTGTGGCTAAATTGTGAATTGAATAATCAAGCGCGCGAAAGCGTGCTTTTTTATTGCCCAGGAGAGGGCACAATATAGGGCGGAGGCCCATTATACGGAGGTATAAAAACATGGATATGAAAGATGTTTACGCTGCACTCGAGAAGCTGGATAACGGCGCAGAGCTGATTACAGCCATTAAGGGCGAAATCAACACACTGAACAACGAGGCAAAGAAGAACCGCATTGCAGGAGAGCATACCGCGGAAAAACTCAAGAATGTACTCGCAGGACTGGATCTCGAGGATGCAGACGATGTGGCCGACAAGGCAAAGAACCTGAAGGCTGCACTCGACACGTTCGCACAGGGCGGGAAGAAACCGACCGAAGTAGCCAAGCAGATCACTGACCTGACCGCACAGGTCAACAAGGTGACCAAGCAGCTTGATGCTATGACCAAAACAGCCCAGGCAGAAAAGACCAAGCGTCTTGACGGCATGAAGATGGCCAAGGCAGTGGAGCTGCTCAGTAAAGGTCATGCGGCGAGCCCGGAAAACATGGCTAAACTGCTGGAGGGCAGCATCATCGTTAAGGACGATGAAAGCCTCGCCTATAATGGCAAGGATGGAGAAATCAGCCTTGAAGATGGTGTAGCCGGCTGGCTGAAGGAAAATAGCTGGGCGGTCAAGGCTAACGGCGGCGGCGGAAGCGGTAGCCCTAACGGCGGGAACGGAGGCGGAAGCTCCGACCCATTCCTTGCCGGATTTAATTCTTAAAAGGAGAAAACAAAATGGCTCTTAACTATGCAGAAAAGTACAGCGCACAGATTGATGAACGCTTCAAACAGGGGTCTATCACGGCCCCGGCAATTAACAACAACTATGACTTCGTGGGTGTGAAAACTGTCAAAGTTTATTCTATTCCGACGGCAGACATGAATGACTATACCCGCACTGGGTCTTCTCGCTATGGTACTCCTGCAGATCTGCAGGACACCATCCAGGAAATGACCCTGAGCAAGGATCGTTCTTTCACCTTCACCATCGACCGTGGCGACAATCTCGACCAGATGATGATTAAGGACGCCGGGGCAGCCCTGCAGCGCCAGCTTGATGAAGTAGTCATCCCGGAAATCGATATTTATCGCCTGGGCGTCATTGCAGCAGGTGCAAAGAACACTGCGACCGCGGCTATTACAAAGGCAAATGCCTACAGCGCTTTCTTGGATGGCGTGGAAAAGCTCACTGACGAGCTGGCTCCGCTTGGGGGGCGTATTGCTTATGTATCCAGCGCTTTCTACAAATACATTAAGCAGGATCCCTCTTTTATTCAGGCTTCTGACATTGCACAGAATATGCTTCTCCGTGGTCAGCTTGGCATGGTAGACGGGATTCCGATTATTACGGCGCCCACCTCTTGGATGCCGAAAAATACCGCATTTATTATTACCAACCCGGTAGCGTGCGTGGCGCCTATCAAACTGGCAGATTACAAGATTCACGACAACCCGCCAGGAATCAACGGCTGGTTGGTTGAAGGCCGTGTGATTTATGATGCATTCGTCCTGAACAACAAGAAGGGTGCGATTTACGTCCATAAGACTGCTGCCGAATGAAGGTATCGGTAAAGGCCGACTTTAACAAGCTTGTGGAAGCCTTTGAGGCCGCTCCCGAAGAAACGAGAGCGGCCGTAAGGCTGCAAGTCAAAGCGGCGGCCAGAGATATCCAAGAGTATGCACGGGAGCATCATAAATTTGTAACGCGTGGCGGTGCTACAGAAAGAAGCATCATGATGCACGCAGAAGGAAACACGGCCACGGTGTATCTCGGATCTGACGTGGCAGTATACCAGCATGAAGGCACCCCGCCGCATATTATCAAGGCTAGAAACAAGCTGGCGCTCCGTTTTGTGAGAAAGGGTGACTTTGTCTTTTATAAACGCGTACATCATCCGGGCATACAGGCAGATCCATATTTATTCGATGCAGCCGAACACGAACGGGCAAGGATTCAAAGCCGGTTCGCTGATGCCATCGAGAGTGTCCTAGGGAGGTTGTGATGTCTTATATCACCTTAAACGATATCTTCGATGAAGTCCTGACTTGCACAGATGAAGATATCACAGTGGGGAATGACACGATAGCCCGAGAGGCGCGACGCCTTCATGCCAAGATCGTGGAGCCTGTAGCACCTATCATTAAGCGGCTTGGGGTGTGCGCGGCTTGCTGTAACCGATGCTTAATGCAGGCAGGCACAGATCCCACCACGACATTCAACGGAGCCAATGGCGTTGAATCTTCGGATGTATATGCCCAGAAGCTAAAGATGTATCGCACAGAAATGGATCGGATCATTTCTTCCTTGACGGCTGAGGATTTCGGAGCCATGGGAGGCAGGGCGCGCTATTCTATCCCCCTGCATCGCTCATGAGTAAGCGCACGGAAGTAGAGGAGGCTCTTTATTCGCTCCTCATGGACCAATTCCCCAAAATACATTGGCAGAAACTCGTCACAGGTGCAGCGCGTGGCCGCGAGATGATGGGAACTATTGCCTGCGAGCGTATTTCTTATGAATGGCTCGACAAATTCACTAAAGCGGCCACCGCCACCTTTAGCATCTATGTGATGGACATATCCAGCACGAATGAGGTAGACAACATTGCGGATGATATTATCCGCGTCTTGAGCAATGATCGGACCCTATCGGGCACGGTGGTGGATTCCCTGGTGAAAGAAGTTATATATGGCATGGCACAGGGGCGCCCTGATGTCGGAGCCGTATTGATTCATTTTGTTGTAACCTATGATTGTTAAAGAAAGGAGTCTTATAATGGCTACTAATTTCCCAACTCGCGCCGAGGGCACATCTAATGCTACGGCGGGTAAAGACTATCTGATTTATTTGAATACAGGGACCAGTGAAGCGGCGCCCACATGGACACTGCTTGGTGGACAGCGCAGTGGGGATCTCTCTCGTGAAGCGGATGAAATCGACGCTAGCCACAAAACCTCAGGCGGGTGGAAGTCTACCCTTCCGGGACTGCGCTCCTGGTCGATCGACCTTGAAAGCGTCTATTTGAAAGACGATGCAGGTGCAAAGTTCCTTGAGGAGGCGTTCCTGCTAGGGAAACAGGTCAATGTAAAGTTTGAATACCCTGATAAAAGCTATGTAACCGGGTGGGGCAGCGTAACTGAATGCAGTCTTTCTACGCCTCATGATGATGTGGCGACTCTGTCCGGTACGATCAAGGGCGATGGTGCGCTGTCTGAACTGCAACCCGCTTCCCCTGGGAAATAAAAATATTCGATAAGGAGAAAGGCGTGCATTTGCGCGCCTTTTCTATTTATATAGGAGCTAAAGAAGCATGAAAAAGATTGATATGGAGCCATTTGGCGAAGGTCAGCAGATTTGGTTTAACATTGGGCGGCTTCGCCGTGTCGAGGAAATCCTGAAGCAGCCTATTGGGGAAATTCTGAAGAATTTAAGCAGCCTCAGTCTGAAAAGCCTGATTGTGCTGCTTATGGTGGGAATGCGGCAGCATGGCACTTATAATGAACAGTACTATGAGGATAAAATTGATAAAGCCATGGATGCGGGGTATGCCCTTGGAGATATCCAGTATTGTGTGCTTAAGGCTATTGCATCCTCCGGTATCATGGGAAAAGCCGCTTATTACCAGTATTTTCCCGAAGAGCTGACACCTAGTGAAGATAAGGAAATCGAAGCCGAAAAAAACTAATAGAAGCGGACGGCCTGATGTCGATGGTGGAATGGTGCCATCAAGTCAGGGTGCCCGCGTTTGGCTTTCTGCGGCTCAAGCCGTGGGAATTCGACAGACTTTCTATTTTTGAGTTCTTTGACATGATCATGGCATGGCAGGAAGCAAAGACGGCGGAAAGATGGGAACGGGCCTATTGGGTAGCGAATATCATGAGCCCGCACCTTAAAAAGCCTGTCAAACCTGCTGCCTTGATGAAACCTTTTGAGAAGAAAAAGACGAAACGGGAAATCATTGAGGAGCGTAAAGCGTTCTTCAGCAATTTTGAACAGGAACGGGAGGAGGTGGAGAAATGCCAAAGAAAGAAATAAAGGTGGAAATCGTCGCAGAAACCAAGAACGCAGAGGGGAAGCTGGCTACTGTGTCTGCAGCGCTGAAAAGCGTGGCGAATGATGCGGCAAGGGCATCGAAACAAGCGGGAAAGATTGATGACTCCGGCATGAAGAAAATGGCATCGTCTGCAGATGGCGCGACGAAGCGTGTCAAATCACTAGCCGATGAGCTGTCAAAGGCCTCAGCCATGGCAGGGAAGCTAGGGAAGGCCGTACAGGGGCTGGGGAGCCTGGCTACTGGCGCCTTTGCAAAAGATATCGTTAATGGCTTGCTTGGAGCGGGGGCAGCTTCCATTAAGGCGGCGGCACAGATGCGGCAGTATGAAATCGCCTTCCAGACCATGTTGAAAAGTGCTGATGAAGGGACGCAGATGCTGCGAGATTTGCAAAAATTTGCCGCGGAAACGCCCTTCGATGTCCCTGGCGTTGTATCTGCTGGTCAGCAGTTAATGGCCTTTGGCTTTAAGGCGAAGGAAGTGATCCCCATGCTAACCAGTCTGGGGGATGCTGCAGCAGGGTTAGGGCAGGGAACATCTGGCGTTTCTCGCTTAGCTTATGCACTTGGCCAGATGCAGACCAGCGGCAAGTTGAACGCCCAAGATATGATGCAGCTAACATCGGCAGGGATCTCTGCGTGGGATATGCTAGCCGATGCGGCAGGGGTCTCCATCGCTGAAATCAAGGATATGACTTCTAAGGGCATGGTGGACTCCAAAGAAGCCGTCAAGGTCATCGTTGCCGGGATGAATGAAGAGTTCGGCGGCATGATGGCAAAGACAAGCACGGAGGTGTCTGGACTTCTCGCCAATATCGAGGAAACTGTGGGCACGACTTCGGCAGTTATCGGCCAGCATATGATCGATGCGTTTAACATCAAGGGCATCCTGAAAACAGCATCCGATGAATTGGGGGATTTCCAAAAGAAATTGCAAAATGCGGCAAATTCAGGAGAAAGCTTCCGCGATGTCATTAAGGATTGCATCCCGCCGGAGCTTATTGTGGCAGCGGGCGCGCTTGCCGCGGTGATCGGTTCGGTGTTAGTTCTGGCTCTGGGTGCGGCTGCTGCTGCCGTTTCTACCTTTCTTGGTCTCTCTGCTGCGGCGATTGCTACGATTGCCGCTGTGGGGGCCGCCGTGGCATTGCTGGCTGTCTATTGGGACGATCTAGTGGACGCTATTCTGCAAATTCCGGGAGCTATTACGGCTTGCGGGGCGGCGGCTGTTAGCCTTGTAACTTCTATCCTATCTGCGATCGTGGGGCTATTCGGCGACATGTGGGCAGAGGTAACAGGCGCACAAGATAACTGGCTATCGTCTTTTGCTGGCATGCTTTCAAGGGCATCGTCTGCCGTCGTTGAGTTTGCTAATAATGCGATTGCCTGGTTTGATGCGGTATTTAACGCAAAGTCCAGAGCCATCGCGGGGCCTGCGCCTGAAGGGGTAGGGCTCAGCGATGAAGAGAAGGCACGACGTAAAAGCGGACAGGATATCCAGGCGTACATCGAAGAAACTGGTATGAAGCCGTCTGCGGCACCTGCTTTTGATGCCAGCAAGCTGATCATCGCGCCTTCCGGCGGTGGTGGCGGCATCGGAGGGGGCGGCGGAAGTGTTGGCGGCAGTTCTTTTGCGTCTGCCAAGAATGAAGAATTGGAAGCTGCGCAGCGTGAGGACAGGATTCAAGAGGCACGGATGAAGGTGCAGAATGACCGCATTCGTGAACAGCTGAAGAATGAGGAAAAGCTAAGACAGACCCAGCTCCAGATTGCCAAAAAGTACGGCACAGACCAGCAGAAACTTTCTATTGCTTTGGCAGAAACGGAATACACCAGGAAGCAGGACTTACAACGAGAAAACATGTCTTTCCAGGAGCAGATGCTGGCGCAGGAAAACGCGATCAAGGAAGCGAAGCTGAAAGGCGTGGATCAGGATGAATTGGACCTGTTGGAAGAGAAGAAGCAGCTTCTCGCTGATAATCATGAGCTGGCATTGAAGACTATCAACGCACAGGCCGCTGCTAGTGCTAAGGCACTCAATGCCGACTATGACAACGATCAGCTAAAGTGGCAGACGTCTTACAATACAGCCGGAAGCACTGTTGACCGGATGAACATGGATAATGAAAGGTATCAGAAGGATGCAACTAGTGCCGTCTATGCTGATGAATCCATGACCTACGAGGAACGGTTAGCGGCGCTGGATGCGATCAATCAGAAGTATGAAGACCAGAAAGCAAAAATCAATACCATCAATTCTATGCAGCAGTATGGGAATTCCCTGGCTAAAGATTTTGCTAGCGGGATCTCTGACTGGATCACTGGCACGAAGTCCTTTGGAGATGTCATGCGCAGTGTTTTAGATAGCTTGATCCAAAAACTGATACAGGCGACTATGTATGCCCTTATCATTGCCAGTGTAACAGGCGGCAGCTTCAAGGCGAATTTCTTCAAAGCATTTGGCAAAGGCTTTGCAACTGGTGGTTCGGTCGATGGTCCCGGTACCGGCACAAGTGACAGCATCCCTGCTATGCTCTCCAATGGTGAGTACGTGCTTAATGCTCAGGCTGTAGACCGTTTGGGCGTGCCGTTTCTTAATGGCCTGAATACTGGGCGTTTGAGAGGCTTTGCCAGCGGCGGGCTTGTCGGGTCCGGTGTTGTTGCCGGTTATAAGGCAGAGCGGGGCAGCAATGGCGGACAGGGGCAGAGCGTTAATCTGTCTATGCATGTTTCCGCTATGGATGCCTCCAGCTTTAGCGATTTTCTTAATCGGGGTGGGCTGGATGTTGTGAAACAAGCTCTTTTTGATAGCAATCGTAACTTCGCAAGTGAGGCAGGTGTGTGGTAATGCGTAAGTTCCCAGAATTAAGAAAATTTAGCTGGAACAGCACGTTTGAAGAAAGATGGAATACCACTGTACAGAAATCTGCCTCCGGCCGTGTGCGTACATTGACCAACCAGCTTTACCCGGCATGGACTATCAAAGCAAGCTATCCTGCGTTGACGGATGCACAGGCAGATGAGCTGTTGGGCTTCGTTGCTTTAATAAAAGGCTCCTTTGAGGCCTTCCTCTGGCTTGATCCGGAGCATAATACGGAAAAAGGTGCACCGTTGGCGCAGGTGAGCAGCAGCAAATATCAGTGCGTAGCGCGCATCGGCAGCTATGTAGAGCCGGTGGAATATGTAGAGAATGTAACCGTTCTGGTAAATGGCGCAATCGTGCCGGCAACCAATTACACTGTAAGCGGAGGCATTATCACCTTCCGGCAGATTCCATCCGGCACAGTGACGGCTAACTATACATATTACTGGAAAGTGATATTGGCAGATGACGGCCTGACCATCAGCAAGAAATTTGACAATATCAATACCGCAGAAATCAAGCTGGAGGTAGCAAGATGAAGGACGTAGGCACAGGCTTAGAAAATTACCTGAATACGGAAAAGCATATGACAAGCTGCGACCTGTTCGAGCTGCGCCTGCCTGATGGCGGCGTGCATTACTACACTGACGCAGATAAGGATATCCTGTATGATGGGCATAACTATCGACATGACGTGCTGCTAATCAAACGCCAGCAGGTCAAGGTTAATGACAGCGTAGTTGTCGACACGCTGAGTGTAAACATCAAGGCAGATAAGACTGCTAAAATCGGCAACACGCCGCTGCTGAAGGCTGCACATGACGGCATACTGGATATGAGCAAGCTGTATTTACGCAGATGCTTTTTCCGGGATGCCGTAGTTATCGGCGCTATTGGCTTGTTTGGCGGCAAAGTGGAAGTAAAGTCGTGCGGCGGTTTAGGTTTGGACCTTACAGTCAAGGCTGTTACGCAAGGCCTTAGTCAGGAATTCCCGGTGCGAAAGTATTATCCGCAGGGCACATATTCAACAAAAGGCGGAACGATAACTGCCAGCACGGACAGTACAGTAGGCTGCCTAATTGCGCCATACGTCCCGCTAAAAGAGGTGCTGATGTAATGAACGATGGGGAGAAAATAGCCGAAGCTGCTTTAAGCTGGTTGGGCACGCCGCATGTCAACGGCGCAAAGAGCAGAGGCCACGGAATTGACTGCGGTATGCTTTTGATCGCGGCAACGGAGGATGCAGGCTGCATTGCGAAGGGCACCGTAAAGGTAGCCCCATACAGCAACGAATGGCATCTGCATCACAGTGATGAGTGGTTCCTGCATTATGTGCAGACCTATTGCCGTGAGGTCAAGACGATGGAGGCAGGAGATTTCCTCCTGTATCAATTTGGCCGATGTATTTCGCATGGCGGTGTATATGTTGGGAATGGGATGGTTTGTCATGCTGTGGTTGACCAGGGAGTTATTCTCAGCAGCGTTGATGATGTAATGTTTCTGGACGCTAAAGGCAGAAGCAGGCTGCGGGGGATATATAGGTTTGGAGGTAAGTAAATGGGCTTCTTTAAGACGGCACACATCGTCAACAGGGCGGATAAAATCAGCAATTTTACCGTTAGCACGGCCGAGTATGGCAGCGCTGTAATGGAGCTGCTGGGAACAACGCGTATCAGCGGTAACGTTATTTATTATGATGACTTTACGGCCCATGAGCACCGAGAAACCCAGCGTTCCGGCAAGGGCGGCGGTGTAAAATCTACTACAATAACCTATACATATACGGCTGCTGTCATTATGGGACTGTGCGAAGGTCCCATTAAAGGCATCGGCCGGGTATGGATTGATAAGGAGCTGTATCAGTATCCGTCCGAAAAAATCGGCATGACATTGTTTAAGGGCACAGATGACCAGGCGCCGTGGCCTTATGTCGTCGGCAAGCACCCGGAAAAAGCGTTGCCTTACAAGGGCCTGGCTTACATGGCTGGCGTTATCGACCTTGGCAACAATGCCAGCCTGCCTAACTTTAACTTTGAGGTTCAGGGCAAGCTGCTGGATACTGGCGACGGCGTTGACGTTAACCCTGCTGATTACATCAGATACATTCTGGACAAGGTTGGGCTGCAGGATGTTGAGATTGTCGGCTTGGAAAATTACCGGAAGTATTGCCGGGAGTCGGATTTCCTTATTTCAACGCCAGCAGACTACACCAGCGCAAAGACAGCCCGGGATATTGTCAATGAGATTGCTAGCCTGACAAATGCATACATGTTCTGGAGCAATGACAGGTTTAAAATCGTGCCTAGGGCTGACCGGCCTGTAGGTGAGTGGCAGCCTGACAAACAGATTGTCTATAACCTTACTGCAGATGATTTCCTCGAACAGAGCAACGGGGCCTGCGTAACCTATTCCCGCAAAGACAGCAGTGAGCTGTACAACCGCTTTACCGTGGAGTTTTACAACCGCGAGAATGCTTATGAAAAAGAAAGCGTCAGCTATGAGGACAGCGAAAATATTGCTGATTATGGCTTGCGGCAGGCAAGTACAACGGCCGCTCATTATATCTACACTAAAAAACGTGCGGTGAAGCTGGCAGAAGAGCTGGCAAGGCGCAACAAATATGAGCGTAACAAATACACCTTCAAACTAGACTGGTCCTTCTGCCGGCTTGAACCGGGTGATCTAGTGACGCTGACTGATGTTAATATTGGCCTTGATAAGCAGGTAGCAATGATTGACAGCATCACAGAGGATGCGCATGGCATCCTGAGCGTTACTGCCATCAGCAGAGCTGCTGGAGATTACAAAGAGGCGTTGTATGATGTGCATGAGGTTGACAGGCCTTATGTAGACTTCAATGCTGAGCCGGGGGATACGGATACACCACTGATATTCCAACCGCCTAGCGATTTGACTTCCAGTGGTAACGAAATCTGGATAGCAGCCAAGGGCAAGAAGGATGCCTGGGGCGGCTGCACAGTATTTGTCAGCGACAATAATACCAATTATCAAAAGGTCGGTACTATAACCAACAATGCTCGCTTGGGTACGTTGGCCAAGAACATGCAGGTTAGTGATACAACCTGCGAGGTCAAGATTAACGGTATGCTGCTCAGCGGCACCGCGCAGGATGCAGAACGTGGCAATACACTATGCTGGGTAGATGGTGAGTGCATCAGCTACACTACGGCTACAATGCTCAGTAACGGCAATTACCGCCTAGACGGCTGCAGGCGTGGGCAATACAACACTACTGCTACGGCGCATAACAGCGGAGCACGTCTGGTGCGCTGCGATGAGGCGCTGCTGAAAACAGGGGTCCGGAAAGAGGACGTAGGCAAAAAGATATGGCTGAAGTTTTGCTCCTACAATATCTTTAGTACAGGGGAACAGAGCCTTGCTGATGTGCAGGCCTATGAGTATACAATTAACGCTTACTACATCCCTCCGGTGCAGAACCTGACGGCCTACAATCGTTATCGTCAGCTTGCCGATGGCGTGGCTCGCTACGATATCGTCGTTAGCTGGACTCCGCCAAACATGGCGACGTACCTCGAGGGCCAGCTGTGGTACAAAACCAACAACGAGCAGGCTGAGAGGTTGACGATGACGGAGGGCGTGCCGGCAGATGAGATGGGCTGGCAGGGTGGATGGCTGTATGGAGGCTCCGGCAAAGATCAATGCGTCATCCCGCAGGCCATCGTTGGCGATACCTATCGGATCGCCGTATGCACTAAGGATGAATACGGCATGGCTACCAGTCCTGATATGTCGCCTCAGATTGATATTACGGTAGCGGTGAAGACTACTACACCAAACACTCCGGATGATTTTAACATCAGCTTTAATGACGTTGCTGTAGCCACCTGGAAAGAGGTTACTAACTCCGATATTGCTTTTTATGAGGTGCGACGCGACAATCACCCTGGGGTGGAGGACGGGAACCTGCTGGCGCGTACCAACGGCCTCAGCGCTTCACTGGCGCTGTCAGAGCGTGCCGGTATGCTATATCTGTATGCTAAAAGCGCCATAGGCAAATACAGCGCTCCTGCAGACTTGAAATACTACAAAGCAGAACCGCCGAGACCGGAACCTCCGGTGCTCAGTCCTAAAGTAGGCGGGATGGGCATCAAATGTAAGGCTGTACCCAGTGACTGCATCGGCGTGCGCTATTACATCAATGATGATAGCGTGTACAGCAAAAACAATACCCTGTCATATAGCTGCGAAGCAGGCGTGTATGATGTAACCTGCGCTTATGTGGATATGTTTGGCGATGGTCCGACATCCGGGCAGTCGACCTGTACAGTAAAGACGGTTATTGATGAAAGCATGATCGCTGATGAAGCTATCAGCTCCGCTAAGCTGGACAAGATTGTACAGAACAACATCAGTAATGCTACGGCCAACGCAAATACTGCGTTACAAAATAGTAATAACGCTTTAGCTAATGCAAATGCAGCATTGAGTAATGGTAAGATCACCGCTGACAAGTTAAAAAAAGATTATAGTACAACCACACAGACGGAAACACTTATTGCTACACGTGTTGCTAACAGGTTGGGCGATTACAGTACCACAGAGCAGACCGCCAACATGATTTCCGGCAGTATTGCTAATTTCAAGGACAATACGCTTAGTCAGTACAGCACTACTAAGCAGACGGCTGCCATGATTAGCAGTGGCATTGCTGATTTTAGGGACGGGACTCTCAGCAAGTACAGCACGACTGAGCAGACATCTGGCATGATTAGCAGCAGTATTGCTAATTTCAAGGACAATACTCTCAGCCAGTACAGCACTACTAAGCAGACTGAAGCGCTCATCAGCTCGCAGGTTGCAAGCTACACTGATGGCAAGTTAGATGGTTACACAACCATAGAGCAGACCAACACGGCAATCAGCAACATGGTTGTTAAGCTGAATAATGCGACTGATAAAAAATTAGAATCATATAGCACTATACAGCAAACTCAGGATGCTATCAGTCTTGCGGTAAAAGATATTGACCTTGACGGCAATACGCTGATCAGCAAAATCAACCTTGCGAATGGCAGCATCCTGCTTGACGGCAAGCTTATCCATATCACCGGGAAGACTCTTTTTGATGACAATATTGTTACAAAAAAAATGCTGCAGGCAGGGAGCGTTAGTGCCGATAAGATTAACGTAAACAGCCTGAGCGCAATTTGTGCCACGATAGGCACGCTGCGTACAGCTACAAGCGGTGCGAGATTGGAGATAAAGGATAATTTGCTGGAAGTCTATGACAGCAATAATGTGCTTCGGGTAAAAATGGGGGTATGGTAATGGCTCAAGGGTTAGTAATAAACAACGCAGATGGAAGTGTGAAATTAGATACTAACAGCAATATCACGAGAACAATAGGGCAAATGACGTTGCAAGGTAGCGGAGAAATCACAAGTGCTGGCATAGGATATCCGAATAATAAGCTGTGGTATATAATCCTCGTCAACGCATCCCCGGTATATAAACCTAGCAATGACGAATATCCAGTTTTGCGCATAGATGATACAGGGCATAGGATCTTTTGGCAAAACCAACTTGGAACAAAGATAAGGTACGGAATAATATGAGTAATTATCTGGAAATCATAGGCGATGATAAAAGGGTTGTTATTGACGATAAATTTGCCTGCATGGAAGTCGTTGATAGTTTCCCGCTGTCACAATGTACGAAAGAAGATATGTCTAGCAACACGGCGTCATGGCACGATTATTATTATGGATTTCCGTCCGGGCATTCGATACCGGGAAATGCGTTGGTTGGGATAAGTTTAAATGGAATAACCAGCGAGGTGCCGTTTTCTTATGAGGCTGGATTTCAATATATCCGCTTTTTTGGCAATGGGAGTGGAGTATCGCAAGTTGGAATAGTTTCCATCGAAAGGGATGATATTATAGCAACATCGACGCTGTATATCTTTGACAATGCTACAAGAACACCTAGCAAACACGGCGTCGGGCTTGAAATAGTAAACGATAAAAACGAGATAGTCTTTTCTTCCGGGCGACCTTATATAAACGTCTTGAAGTGCGGCAGCGAAGAAAAAGACAGCGTGTCTACTGCAAGCACGAAACCGATTATAGCCTGCAATTTAGGCTATGATTATTACTATGAGCTTTACCAACGAAGCCATCATGCAGCACCAAACGGCGTGGAAAGCCACAAAAGACCAACATATATTCTGAAAAATCAAGTAGTAAGCGTTGTTCCTAGATTTTTTAATACGTTTTGGACAGGCGACAGTCAAGCCCCAGAATACAACCCAGACACAGGGGAATGGACGTGGCCTGACGATAGCGGACCCGAGTATGGGGGATTTTACGATTTTGCCGCTTGGTATAATTACGGCTGGTTAATAGGGACTATTTGCTAATTTTTACACCAGAAAGGGAGACGACAAATGAAACCACAAGCATTTCAGCCGGGCGAGCTGCGCGATGAACATGACCAAATAATTCGCGCCGGAGTCTACGGCAAGAAAACACCATTTGTTAGTTCGGACAATAACGCAATCTTGGACTATATCATGAATAACTTTGATGCGTTATATGCTCAGATACCTAACGGAAGAGCCTATGTAAAATCTGTCAACAATATAACACCGGACAGCAACGGCAATGTTACTATCAATCTTGGTAGCGGTGGTGGTGGTGGAACCGGAACAAATATTACTGTTGATTCTGCGCTATCATCGATCAGTACCAATCCTGTGCAAAATAAGGTGCTCTATGCAGCCTTAAACGATAAGCTAGATAAGACAGGTATAGCTGCCTATGCGACAAGAGATGACTTCGGCAATATAATCGCAGATACATATGCTAAAAAATCCGAAGTTAGCGGTGTGGTAAAATCTGTCAATAACATTACACCGGACAGTAACGGCAATGTTACTATCAATCTTGGTGGCGGTGGTGGAACAGGTGGTACAAACATTACTGTAGACAGCACATTGTCGAGTACAAGTACAAACCCTGTCCAAAATAAAGTGATTTATGTGGCTCTCAGCAATAAGCTAGATAAGAACGGTACTGCAACCTATGCTACGTGTGACAGCTCTGGCAATATCATCAGTAACACCTATGCCCGCAAGTCAGACCTCAGTGGCTATGTGAAGTCAATCAATAATGTGAAGCCTGACAGTGCCGGCAACGTCAACATCAGTACCAGTGGTGGCGGATCTAACATTACTGTTGATGCTACATTAGACAGCACTTCGAGTAACGCTATCGCTAACAAGGCCGTTTATGCCGCTTTGAATAATAAACTAGATAAGACAGGTATAGCTGCCTATGCGACAAGAGATGACTTCGGCAATATAATCGCAGATACATATGCTAAAAAATCCGAAGTTAGCGGTGTGGTGAAATCTGTTAATAACATTGCCCCGGATAGTAACGGTAACGTAACAATTACTGTTAGTGGCGGCGGCGGTGGTGGCTCAGGTGATTACTTGCCGCTAACAGGCGGCACAGTCACCGGCGGCATCACAGCGACTAATTTCCAGACTGGTACAGGGGCAGCCAACTATTTCCAATGCCGAAAATTTAGGAGTGAAGGCAATGCTAACTCCTACTATCATGCTATAGATTTTGGCTATTCGGGGCATGACAGCGTGGATTTTTACGAATACGACCCTAATTGGAACTTTTATAAATGCACCTCCGGCACTAAGTCAAGCGCTGTTTTAGTCGGTAACATCAACGGAAACGGCTGGAACGGCGGGGCGCGTCTGACAGGTGCACCTACAGCGCCTACTGCGGCAGTTGGCACGAACACCACTCAGATAGCGACAACGGAGTTTGTACAGGCAGCTATTCCTACAAACGTATCGTCATTTACTAATGATGCAGGCTATATTAAAAGCGTAAATAACATTAAGCCCGATTCAAACGGTAATGTTAATATCTCTACTTCCAGTGGGGGAGGCGGCGGAGTAAGCACGTCTGTGGCTAATACATGGACAGCCCAGCAAAACTTCCAACGCTTAAAATTCAATTTTGAAAGTTTTGCCACATCACGCATCAGCGGTACATACAATAGCCCTGCCAAGTCTGTAGCAATCTACAATGTAACAGGTGCGCTTACGTTGGATATGTCCACGTTGGCGGGAATGATAAGCAATGGTGATACATCAATATTTACTGCCTACATCGCATCTAATGGCTCTTACGCATTGAGTATTACTAATGCTGGCACTCTAAAATATGCAGGAAGTGCTGTGGATTTAGCGATAACAGCCAGCGGTCTACTTTTAAATATCTTTTTAACTAAAAATGCTAGTGGTGTCGTGACAAGCATTGCGCAAGCGACAAAGTTATCGTGAGGTGCTTAAATGGGACTGAATCGTATATTGATGAAGGCTAATGGTAGTACCATTGAAGGTGACGGCGAATTTATCATGACCATGGGGCAACAAGATCTGCAATATGGTTATTCTCGCTACAATGCTACTATCGGCGAAGTCGAAGGTAACGTGCAACACGATGGAAAAGCTGTTACTCTTGTGATACTGTGTTATTATGGTGGCTTTCTTGATTTTGCTTTCAATGTCGATGGTGTCACTGGGGGTAAATGCAATGTCACTGTTAAAGTAACGTCAATGGAAACAAATGAAAATGTACGCATTAACTTTCCAAGCATTTCGTATCAGAGCTATGTTCCTGGCTTCTACGAATATACGAATAGTTTACCTTCAGATGTTGCGCGTATGTTCTCCAACGCAAACGTCGGTAAAAAATTCAAAGTTGAAATTGCGTTTAATTAAGGAGGCAGGTCGTGAAAACATATACATACAAGGACAATATCTATAACAACCTCTATGATTTGTCAGAGGCAATGGGACGAGATGGCACATTTATCCCACGAACAATATCTGATACAGACTTGAAAGAGTTTGGCGTTGCTGTAGCAGAAGCAGAAGAGCCGATTGAAAACGCAAAGCAACGCAAAATCATGGAGTTGAAGCGCCAGCGCGATGATGCGGAGGTTGAACCGATTGCGTATGGCGGGCACCTCTACGATTACGATAGCAAAGCGCGCGACCGTATATCAGCCGCAATTATTTGGCTTGATGCACAGGGCGATGGTGCTAAAATTAGCTGGACCACGGCAGACAATGTGGATTCTGTGGTTACAGCTCAAGACTTGCGCGCTATTGTAGCAGCGGTCGCCGTACGCTCCAATCTCCTGCATATTGCATACCGCACGGCAAAGGCGCAGGTCGAAGCTGCACAAAAAACCGAAATCGACGCTATTTCTATAAAGAAGTGAACGGTTTAAAAAACGCCTTGCAAAAGCATGGCGTTTTTTATAGACGGCGCTTTTGGATTTTATTTGGAGGGAATAAAAAATGGATGACATGATAACGTCCATCGTTACGCAACTTGTTTACGCAACTATCACATTTGCTATGGGGTATAGCTGGAACAAATCGCGCAGCTTGGCGGCCATTCAAAAGAATATGGAAAAAGGGATCGGCTTACTTTTACGCAGCGAACTGCATAATTATCATGAGAAAGGCAAAGCCAGAGGTTTTTTAACTTATCGCGAAGAACGGGATGCAGAAGAAATATATTCTGTTTATCGAGCTTTGAACATGAACGGGTACGGAACTACCTTGATCACTGAAATACGTAAATATCCAAAAAAGGAAGTGTCGGAAAATGCAAAAATTGTTACAAGGGATTTATAGTAAGATTCTGCAAATAAAGCGGCAAAAAATACAGACTTCCATGATCATCGTTTACTGCTATGGCGGTGGCCTTGCCTTGCTTACTCTCCTCATGATTACTTCATGGGCAGTTAGCTGGTATCACTCCGGTTCGCCGGATGTAAATGCGTTAATCGACATTTTCAAGAATTATACAGCGACGCAGGTAGTAGCCGCGGCTACATTCGTTTCCGTCTTTTGCGTCGATACTGATGGTGACGGAAGACCGGATGCGGCCCAGAAGCAAGCAGAGAAAAACCAGCCGACACCACCGCCAGCCATTCCTATTAGATTGGAGAATAAAAAATGAATATAAGAGAAGTGGAAGATGCATTGCGAGAGGCAAGGCCTGAATTCTACCAATATCCTTATCCAGTGAAAGTGTATTGGCATTGGACGGCGGGGCACAGGGATATGACGTTCAATGATTACCATTTCTGCATTGACGGCTCCGGGAATATTATCCAGACGCTGCCATTGAATTTTATTCCTACAGCAACGTATAGAAGAAATACAGGATCTATCGCTATTGCTTTGTGCGCAGCCTATGGGGCGGAAGCGTTTAAAGGAGATCCGTATTATTGCAAGCTCGGGGATGAACCGCCCACGGAGGAGCAGATCGAATCCCTCGCTATGCTATCGGCAGCCATCGCTGACGTGTTTGACATCCCGGTCGATGTAGACCATTTCATGACACACGCGGAGGCAGCAGATCTGGATGGGTACGGGCCGGCGACGACTTGCGAACGATGGGACCTCGCCGTTCTGTCCGAAGGTGATGAATGGATGAGCGGAGGGGACACCCTCCGCGGGAAAGCAATCTTTTACCAGAAACAAGGAGTATAGGAGGAAGCATGAATGAAACCACTAAAAAAATACTTACTGCCGTTGCTGCTGCTTGTGTCCTTGTGGCTAGCTGCTGGTTCTACTTCGCGGGCCGAGGGGATGTATCAGATATCGGAAAGCGAGCTGACGACACTCGAGCAGAACTTACATCAGCTCGAGAAGAACAACGAGACCAAGCAGCAGCTCTTGACCGAGCAGAAAACGCAGCTGACAGAAGCCAATCAGCAATTAGAGACAGTGAAGAAAGAACTGATCGCGTCCAAGAACTTGAACGAAGCGACGCAGAAATCATTAGAGAGAGCCAATCAATCCTTGAAGCAGTTCGAGGACGAGGCAAAAAGGAAAATTAGAGTAAAGACCCGCCAGCGCGATCTGTGGATTGCGATTTCTGGCGGGCTTTTGTATGCATGGATCAAGAAATAGGAGGGCATATGTCCAAATCTAATACTTATGAAGAATTTGTCGACAAGTTCAAACCAAAGAAGACCACAGATGACTGTTATACACCGGATGCGATTTACAAGGTTGTGAAGGACTGGGCAATCAAGGAAATGGATTGGGGGGGGGGCGGACGGTAGTCCGTCCCTTCTGGCCTGATGGGAATTTTGAGAACTACGATTATCCGAAGGATTGCGTTGTCATTGACAACCCGCCATTTTCCATTCTTACCCGAATCGTGAAATTTTATGAAGAACGCGGGATTGACTATTTCCTCTTTGCGCCACATCTCACATGCATTGGCATCCGCCCAGCACATAGCCGCATTTGTGTCGGGGTGTCAGTGACGTATGAGAATGGGGCCGTAGTGAATACCAGCTTCGTAGCATCTAGGGGGCCGCTAATCAGAAGTGCGCCGGATCTGTACCGCATACTCGATGAAGCGAATGCCGCGAACATCAAGGCCAAGAAAAAGCCACCACTGCCGGTGTACACGTATCCAGATAACGTGCTGACATCGAGTGCCGTGGCGTTGTTTTCGAAATACGGAATCGAATACCGCGAAGACATTGGCGTATTTGTTCGCGCCATGGACGCACAGCGAGAAGTAGGGAAGGCCATCTTCGGGGCAGGTTACATCGTGCCGCAGGATGCAGCACGCAAGGCACAGGATGCAGCACGCAAGGCACAGGAGGCAGCACGCAAGGCACAGGAGGCAGCACGCAAGGCACAGAAAGAAAGGGCACAGTGCTGGGAACTTTCGATGCGCGAGCTTGCTGCTCTAAAGGCGGCAGAGGAAGCCGCGAAGCAATAAAAAGGACGTCTTGATTTAGCACATTGTTAAATCAAGACGTCTTTTTTATTTTGCAAAAATGCTGAAAAGTGCGATAAAATCGAAGGGGAATTGAGGCTTTTACTTGACTGCATAACCTATCTAGGTTATAATATAGATATAAGGAAGGAGGTGAAAACATGAAAATGAATAAAGAAAAAATAAGCTTGGCCACGGCGATAATTAGCTTAGCGGCAGCAATCATCAACATGGTGACAAGCTTATTCAAAGGGGATTGATCCCCGAGAGGAAGGAACGCCCCTCAAGCAGAGGGGCAACCCTCCTTCTTTATTCATTATATCATGGGAGCTATGAACATTCAAAAAGCAGCATTTATTATTTCGATCATCGCATTCATTCTTTCCATCATCAACTTGATTTTGGTTATTCGCTAGGAGATAGCATTATGAAGCATGAATTTACCGACATCATGACCGTAGGAGAAGCTGCTGAAAAATGGGGGAAATCCCCGATTTCTGTAAAGCACCTCTGCACCGGAATTCAAGGGCGCCCCCCGCGCCTTACCACCGAAGAATGCCGGAAATCAGGGAATGCATGGCTGGTAACGAAGGCGGGCATGGAACGGCTCTATGGCCCAGAAAAAGAAGGCAAGGAGTAAGGGCAGTAACAGGGTGGCAGTGGGTAGCAATAGGGTAGCAATGAACCCTATTTTTGCGGAAAGTTATCGAGCGTATAGCAGATAAGGAAACATAGATAAAATGGACTATGCGAGCGATAAGCACTAGGAAAATGCAGAAATTGACCGTATTTGTCGAAGGTAAGAAATAGAACTCGTCAAAAGCATGAAAAAAGGAGCTGTGAAGAAATGAGGATTCATTTCTTCACAGCCCCTTTTTACTTTGCTTTCAT
>OIXG01000619.1_pt1 | contig 41324 bp, 26 predicted proteins | sample 1587731 | NCBI WGS metagenome assembly OIXG01 (sample SAMEA3888908, study PRJEB22519) | human gut metagenome | biome: human gut; feature: human-associated habitat; material: faeces | place: Denmark | collected 2010 | reverse complement strand
CTTTTTTCTCATTTGTAGCACGTGAAAGCGGAGTTTCTGTGGTGCTACATTCACCTCCAATATTAAAAGTTACCTCTGAATAGGTTTCCGGTTCAGGAACTTTACTAATTTGTGACAGATCTTTTTCTTCGATGCAAGAACTTAATATTGCCACTGCTAAAGCGCTGATGGTAGCAAGTTTTTTAGAATAATTCATGATGATATATGTTTATTTTATTGTTTTAGATAATTTCCTGGTGTTCAGAATCAGTGGGGGTACCAGCTATTTCTCCTTCGCCCATAGTAAAATGACTTTCTCCTGTGGCCTGATCTATATTGATGAATTTGATAATATTTCGTTTGTTTCGTTTTAGCGTGATAAGAGGAGCATCTTGATAGATGGAGTGCCATTCTTTGTCTTTGGTTGAGTAATATCTCACTAAAATAGAACTTTGATCACTTGCATTGATTCCTCCGTTCCATCTGTCGGCTGTTTTGCTGAGTGCCAATAATCGTTCTTCCGTTTTTATCGTTCCATCTCCACCGGTTCCGAGAATGGTAAAGGGAGATGTTCCTGAAAGAGTTATTTCAATAATATCTCCTTGCGGAATATCTTTCGATTCGAATGTCAGTGTACAGTATGCCCGTAGCAATTCGATGTTCACATTGACATGTGAAGTTGTTGATTGGCTCAGATCGACAATGTTGCTTCCGTAATAACGATGGTTAGAAGGGTAAGAGCATATTTTGCCTTCTGTAACTTCTGTGTTGCCTGAATAAGTTCCCTGATAAAACTGATTATTTTTGATTACCGCGAACATGCGTGCGACGAGTTTTGCCCTGACGGCGTTTATTACAGTCATTTTGTTCTTTCCTTCTGCGACTTTGCGCAGAAAATACTCCTTGAGCTGCCCATCCTTGCGGTGGGCGACCGAGACGGCCGCCATGTGAAGCAAGGACTTGATTCTTTTTGCCGCGCGTTTCGACACCCTGCTTCTGGAATGCAGGCTGCTGCCGGAAGTGTATGCGAACGGTGCCACCCCTGCATAACAACAGAACTGGCGGGCGTTGTCGAATCGGGTGAACGCCTCTGTGGCCACGATCATGTTTAGGGCCACCACAGGACCCACGCCGTCCACCGACTTGAGCAGTTCCATTTGGCGGGACAGCTTTTCCGAACGGCTGATGATGCCGCTCATCTCGTCCTCTATGGATTTTATGGAGAGCTTCAAGGCCCTGATCAGTGGAGCCATGCGTCCGGCCTTGCGCCGGCAGACGTCCTCCGGCAAGAACTCTTTCTGGTCGGACATCTGGGCGTTGTATTTGGACAGGTCGTTCAGGTAGAGGGAGCGTTCCGCCTCCAAGTGCTTCAGGCGTTCCAATTCATGGGGAAGGCTCTTGAAGGGGCGCAGGCGGTCCGAGAAGCGGCGAGCGTATCCGGCTATGCGTCGGGCGTCTATGCGGTCGTTCTTGCCGCGAGTCATCCCGATGGAATACTTTATCTGCGCAGGGTTTTCCATCCATAGCGTGCAACCCAGCACATCGCAGGCGCGACGCAACGGGTAGCCGTATTGCCCTGTATGTTCCGCACATACGACAAATCCCCCTTCGGCCATTCCAAACTCCTCTATTATCTCTTTCATCTGGCAGATTATAGCCTGCTGATGGTTGGCCACCGTGATCTCTTTAAGAACCCCCTGTGACGACAATACACAAATGTCCAGTTTCTTTTTTGAAATGTCAATGCCGATATAATACATATTTTCCATAATTTTGTAGCGGACAGGCAACGGCAGAAGGGAACTCGACCTTAACCTCAAAACCTTAACAACAAGTGTTATATTCTTATATAGGCCTGGGGTCGGGATACGGCAGGGAGACCAAATAGGGGATTGAGTCCCGCTCACATTTACTCATGGTTCACTCCCTGCTTCCCTTTCTTGCTATTGTTTTGCCCTTTAATGTTTAACTTCTTTACAAAAATACGCTTTATTTTTCTGTCTTCTTTTTGATGCTGCAAATCTAAGGATTTGCTTCGCAAACAGAGGAAGACATTGCTATGTTTCAGATTCTTAGCTGTGGAGAGCGGTTGCATCAGCATAGAATAATATGCTATATCGCTGCTGACGCGGCGACACAGACATTGACAATAATGGTCTATGGTTGAGGGACGAGGGCTGAGAGATTGGTGAGAAGTTGGGTAAACACGCTGTGAAGATTGTGAGTGCGCGGATGAAGCGTAGCAATGTTTTTAGAAACGCTCTTTACTGGTTGGGGTTTCGCAAAAAGCAAAAAGGAAGGGGCTTGACTTGATGCAGTCAGCCCCTTTCGTTGCAAGCCGTATAGGAAGTTTGGATTTATTTTCCTTGTTGCTCGTAGACCAATGTTTTGGGCGGCAGGTCGCACACTTCCGACGGGCCGAAATATTGGATCGGACCCGGATAAACGTAGCATGTCTCTTTTGCCCATTTTTCGCGTTGTTCGGCGAATTTCTTGAACGGACCGCCATCCAATTTCACCAGCGCTTTTTGAATCACAGGTTTCATGACACCGCTGCGTTTCTCCATGTTCATCATCATAGTGATGGGGATACCGCCGGCAATCCATTGCACAGAGGGTTTCGTCAGGTTGCGAATCGACGACATGTAGCCGGTGACACCGGTTTTGATCAGTTGCGAAGCATTGTAGCCGAGGGCATAGCAATAGTCCGCATCGAAATTCGTCGGGTCGGCGCAACGTCCTTCATAGCCAAAGAAGTGATGGAGCGCGGAGAACTTGCCATTGTATCGTCCTTCTTTTTGCATTTCGGCAAGGCGTTTGCCCACCATTTCGCTAAGCAATTTTTCTGTTTCGATGAGCGAAACTTGGACGTTGCCGTGCGGGTCGCGGTCGAGCGTGAGCTGGCGAGCCACGCCTTCGGGAAGGCTTTCGTAGATTTCGGCGTTTGCTTTTGTCAAATTGTCGATAATGAATTGACGCTGTTTGTCTTTTTCGACGGCTGCAAATTCCGCGCCTTTGTCGGCAAGAAGGTCGTTGAGCTCTGCAATAAGCGATTTGACTGCCGGAATAAATTCGATCAATCCTTCCGGAATAAGAACCGTTCCGAAGTTGTTTCCGTCTTTCGCGCGAGCTGCCACAATGTCGGCAATGTAGTTCACGACATCGGCAAGCGTCATGTTTTTCGCTTCGACTTCTTCGGAAACGATGCAGACGTTGGGCTGCACTTGCAATGCGCATTCGAGGGCGATATGCGATGCCGAGCGACCCATCAACTTGATGAAGTGCCAATATTTTTTCGCGGAATTGCAATCTCTTTGGATGTTGCCGATAACTTCGGAATAGACTTTGCAAGCGGTGTCGAAGCCGAACGATACTTCAATGACATCGTTTTTCAAGTCGCCGTCGATTGTTTTCGGGCAACCAATCACTTGCACGCCGGCATTGATTTGCTTGTAGTATTCGGCCAAAACGGCAGCATTTGTGTTTGAATCGTCGCCGCCGATTATCACAAGCGCCTTGATGTTTAATTCTTTGAGGATTTCAAGGCCTTTGTCGAATTGTTCTTTCTTTTCGAGCTTCGTGCGACCCGAACCGATGATGTCGAAACCGCCGGTGTTGCGATAGTCGTCGATAATGTCGGCTGTCAGTTCCATATATTTATGGTCGACCAATCCGCCGGGTCCCAACAAGAAACCATACAAACGACTGTCTTTGTTTATTGCTTTGATGCCGTCAAACAAGCCGCTGATCACATTGTGTCCGCCGGGTGCTTGACCTCCGGAAAGAATAACGCCGACATTAATCGGCTCTTTCACTTTATTTTTGGACGAAGAATCTACGTCGAATTTTAAAACCGGAAGGCCGTAGGTGGACGGGAACAATTTTTTAATTTCGTCCATGTCGGCAACAGACTGCGTGGGCTCTCCTTCAATGACCTTCACCGCACCGCATAATGCAGAAGGCAATTTTGGCTTGTAAGCCGCACGTGCGATTTGTAATGGGCTTTTCTTTGTCATAATTTTTGTAGATTAGTCTATGTTATATTTTAGTGCAAAGGTAAAAATTTTATTTAAAGTAATGAATAGTAATCCTTGCGTGATATGCTAAAAAACGTTTTGAATGCTTGCCGCTTATGTCGTTTCTCTTCCGGCAACGACAATGAGCATATTGCTCGTGTCGTAGTATCGTCGTGCGACGTCGCGGAGTCGCTCCGGCGTTATCGCATTGATGATGTCGATTTGACGGTCGAAATAATCTTCGGGTATGCGATTGTTGAGCATTGAGACGTAGTAGTCCGCCACCGAGAAAGGCGTATCGAGCGAACGGGCCAAGTCGCTGAGCATGTATGAACGGATGCGACGGAGTTCGTCGTGCGGAATCGTGTTTTGGCACAATTCTGCCATTTCCTTTTTTATTTCCTCGACGACTGCCGCCGTATAAGAAGAATCGCATTGGCTTGAAATTGAAATGACCGAATTGTTGCGATAGCCGAGCAACGAAGCGGAAATGCCATAAGTGTAGCCTTTGGTTTCCCTGATGTTTGTCATCAGGCGACTTCCGAAATATCCGCCCAATGCCGTCGTGAGGATTCTCAGGGGAATGTAGTCGGGGTCGGTTCTCGCGATTGCAGGGATTCCAATCCGAATGGCATTTTGGAGCGCATCGGCTTTTTCTATGAAAGCGGTTTGGGGACAGAATTTCACGTCGGGGCAATCCGACGCGCTCTGCCGCTCGACGCCATGCTTCATCATGCCGAATTTTTGATCCAACATGTGAATCATCTCGTCGGAAACCGATCCGGCAATAATGATTCGGATATTTTCGGGCGCAAACCATTGCGAATGGAAATTTTGCAATTGCGTCGTCGAAACGCCATCGATGATTTGTTCGGACATGGCTGCACCCAAATTGTGATTCGGCCCGAAATACAAATTCCCGAATTGTTGAAGTGCTAAATACGAGACCTTTTCTTTGTTGGTACGCAGCCTGTTTATGGCAAGCGATTTGAGGTTGCCAATTTCATGTGCCGGAAATACAGGGTTTTGAACGATGCCGGCAAGAATCGACAGCACTTGATCGAAGTTTCGATTGAGCGTGTGCAGCGTTAGGGTAGTATTGTGTGTGGCGGCATCGGCAGCGAGCCAAGCGCCATAAAAATCCAGCCGCTCGGCAATTCGGCCGGCATCCATATCCTTTGAGCCTTCACGGAGCGCGGCAATCATCAACTCGGCAGTAAATGCGTTGTTACTGTCGCATTTGCCTCCTTCCGTCAAAATGTTTATTCTCGAAACTTGGTCGTCGCCAAATTGGATGACATAAACCGGAATGCCATTGCTTAGAACGACACGCGAGGGGCGAAGCATTTTCAGATCTTTTATCGGATGGATGGCGGGTCGTTGCATGGATGAAATTCGATTAAATTTGGCTTGCAAGAAATTGATTGGCGCGTTGGAGGTCGTCGGGCGTGTCGATTCCGATCGTTTCTTTGTCGGTTATGCCGACTTTGATTTTATAGCCGTTTTGCAGCCACCGGAGTTGCTCCAACGATTCGGCTGCCTCCAACGATGAAACCGGAAGTTGCGTGATTTGTTCCAACACGTCGATTTTGTAGGCATACATGCCGACATGCATATAGAATTGCGCGGCGGAAGGCCACGTTTGCGGATCGGCATTCCTTACGAATGGAATGACAGAGCGGGAAAAATACAAGGCATTGCAATTGTTGTCGATCGTCAGTTTCGGTTTGGTCCAATCGGAAAGTGCCGCATAATTCCCTTCGGGGTCGAACTTTCGAGCCAATGTGGCAATTTGAGTGGCAGGATCGTCGAAGCACTCCATGATTTTGCATATCTGCTCTTCATGGACAAACGGTTCGTCACCTTGAATGTTGATAACGACATCGGCATTCGATTTGGCATTCAGATATGCTTCATAGCATCGATCTGTGCCGCTTTTATGGTCGCTTCTTGTCATGATGAAGACCCCGCCGAATTGAGCGACAGTTTGCGCAATGCGCTCATCGTCGGTGGCAACGCAGACATCCGGCAAAACTTTTTTTGCTTGCCGCCATACGCGCTCTATCATGGTCATGTTGCCAATTTTGGCCAAAGGCTTGCCCGGAAATCGGGAAGAGGCATATCTTGCCGGAATGATGCCAATGAAAGAAAGATTGTTCATATCAGATTTTTATAGATTGTTGCACATGTCGAGCCAAAGGCGTGCTGTGGCATCGCTTGGCATTCTCCAATCTCCGCGAGGCGAAAGCGACATGCCGACCTTGGGGCCATCGGGCATGCATGAGCGTTTGAATTGCTGATTAAAGAATCTTCGCATGAATGTGGCAAGCCATTTTTTTATGGTTGCTTCCGAAAATTCATTCTCGAAAGCTTTGCAAGCAAGAAAATAAATTTTATCCGGAGCGAATCCGTTGCGAAGCATGTTGAACAAAAAGAAATCGTGGAGTTCGTAAGGGCCGACAAGGTCTTCCGTTTTTTGTTTGATCATGCCGTTTTCGTCTGCCGGAATCAATTCGGGACTGATGGGCGTGGCGATGATGTCCGTGAGTGTTTTTCGGGTCTCTTGGTCGGCATGGGCATCGGCAAACCATGCAACAAGATATTTTACCAATGTTTTTGGGATTCCGGCATTTACTCCGTACATCGACATGTGGTCGCCATTGTATGTGGCCCATCCCAATGCCAATTCCGACAAGTCGCCCGTTCCTATCACCAATCCTGCGGTTTGGTTTGCGATATCCATCAACACTTGCGTTCGTTCGCGCGCTTGGGCGTTTTCGTAAACCACATCGTGGACGTTTGCATCATGTCCGATGTCGGAAAAATGTTGCAAGCAAGCTTGTTTTATGGAAACCTCGCGCAAGGTGACTTTCAAATAATGTGCCAGATTGATGGCGTTTTCATAGGTTCTGTCGGTTGTGCCGAATCCGGGCATCGTGACGGCTAAGATTTTGCTTCTGTCCCAATTTAACTTGTCGAAAGCGCGCACGCATACCAGCAATGCCAATGTGGAATCCAATCCGCCGGAGATGCCGACTACGGCAGTTTGCGCGCGGGTGTGCAACAAACGTTGGGCGAGTGCAGAAGTTTGAATGGAAAATATTTCTTCACAGCGTTCGTCGCGTTTGTCGGATTCAGGAACAAAGGGATAAGGCTCGATCGTTCGATACAAATCTGCATGAAGGGCATGTTCTGTGATTTGCGCATGAATCGTTTTCGTTGTATCGGCATATTGATTGCAACTTTCGGCAAATGTTGTGTTGCATTGCCGCTCGTTGTGAATTTTTTCAACATCAATATCCGCAACGACCAATTGTTCTTCAAATGAAAAACGTTCGCTTTGTGCAAGCATGCATCCGTTTTCATTAACAATCGCATTGCCTGAAAAAACAGCATCAGTGGTTGATTCTCCGAATCCGCTTGACGCAAAGACGTAGCCGGAAATGCAACGAGCTGCTTGCTGGGAAATCAGTTGGCATAGGTATTCATGCTTGCCGACCAATTCATTATCGGCAGAGAGGTTGAATATGATGTCGGCGCCGTTAAGCGCAATGCGAGAACTTGGAGGGATAGTGGCCCAAAGGTCTTCGCATATTTCAATGCCAAACGAAAAATGTTTTGTCGCGAACAATAAATTTGTGCCAAAAGGAACAGTTTGCCCGCAGATGTCGATTTCTTGTTCTTTTAGTTGAAGGGCGGAAGCAAACCAACGCTTTTCGTAAAATTCCTTGTAATTGGGCAAATAAGTTTTGGGGACAATGCCAAGAATGTTTCCATGCTGAAAAACGACAGCGGCATTTGCCAGTCGGCCATGTATTGCAATCGGCATCCCGACGATGCCGAGCATGTCAAGGTCGGAGGTGGTTTTGAGCAATGCTTTCAAAGAAGATTCGGCAGAGTCGAGCAATGCCGTTTGAAAAAACAAATCTCCGCATGTGTAGCCCGTGATCGACAGTTCGGGGAAAACGATAGCTTCGACGTGTTTGTCGCCGGCTTTTCGCATAAGGTTGGCAATTTGTGTCGTATTATATGCGCAGTCGGCAATTTTTACGTTTGGTATGGCGGCCGCCACGCGGACATATCCGAAGTTCATAGATTTCAGATTTTATTAGCTATTGATGTTTTACTGTACTGTCAATGATGGTTTTTTCAATGAAAAAACGAGGACGACTTTTTACTTCCACGTATATTTTCCCAATATATTCGCCAATAATGCCCAATGCTATCAACATGAGCGAACCGATAAACCATAAAGACAACATGAGGGAAGTCCATCCTTGGATGGTTTTGCCTGCAAAATAGGCAATCAACGTGTAGATGAGAACAGAAATCGTGATAACAAGCATGATAATGCCTGCGGTAAATATCAATCGTATTGGTCGGATTGAAAAAGACGTAATGCCGTCTACGGCAAAGCTGAGCATTTTTTTCAAAGGGTATTTGGAGTCTCCTGCCATGCGCGGCTTGCGATCGTAGGCGACAGTGTCGGTTTTGAATCCGATCAAAGGCACGATTCCCCGAATAAACATGTTGCGTTCGGGATAAGAAAGAAGTTTTTCGACAGCCCGTTTGCTCATCAAGCGGTAATCTGCATGATTGTAGATCGTTTTGGCACCCAATGCGTTCATTAATTTGTAGAACATCAACGCAGATTGCCTTTTGAAGAAAGTGTCGGTCGACCGCGATTCCCGAACGCCATATACAATGTCGTTTCCGGCTTTGTACTTCTCGATCATTTGTTCTACGACATTGATGTCGTCTTGCAAATCGGCATCGATCGAAATGATGATGTCGCAACATTTCACGGCAACAGTCAACCCTGCAATTAGCGCATTTTGATGCCCGACATTGCCGGACAATTTAATGCCGCATACGTGTTTTTTTACAAGAGCATAACTTTCGATGATACTCCATGTGGAATCTTTGCTTCCGTCGTCGACAAGCAAAATTTTGCTTTCCAACGATATCATGTTTTTCAGGCAAAGGGAAGCCAACAGCTCCGACAATTGCGTTATCGTGTCGTCGAGAACTTCTTGTTCGTTATAGCAAGGTACTACAAATCCTAATATCGGTTGCATGGGCAATTAAATTTAGTGCAAATTTACGGATATTCTTTTTTGAATACGGTTGTCGCCGTCAATAATCGATATTAAGAAGATTGAACAGCCGTTCGCGTTCGGTTATGGTAATCGTGTTTGTCGTGTAGTCAAGATAACCGGCATCCTTCAATTCGTTGAGCGTATTCATATAGGACGACCGCTGTATGCCCAACATCGTGTACATGTCTTTTTGTTTGCTATTTATCACAATATCGGTCGCACTTTTGTGGGTGAGCGACGTAATCCAAAATGCCAATCTCTCTGCAATGCTTCCGGATGTCAACGACAATACAGCTTCCATGGGAGTTTGTGAATTTCTGGAGAGGTAGTTCAACATGTTGAACAGGAAAATAGAGTCGGATTTCAGGATTTTCAAATAGTCGGATTTTTCAATTTGCAATATGCCGGCGTCGGGATACGCATAAACATTATATGGATATGCGGTTGTTCTGCCAAAAAGATACTCCGCTCCGATGACGTTTGGCGCTGAAATTGTTTCAGACACTTTGATCCGGCCGTTTCGATTATAAATTTCAATTCGAGCTTTCCCGGAAATGAGGAATTTCAACTGTCTACAAGTATCATTGGCTTGGATAAACTGTTCGTTATTCAAGTACTTGAGGAAGTTGAATTTAATTTTTTCAATCAATTCAGATATTTTTGAATGGCTTATTCCTTGAAAAAGGGGCAAATCCATCAACATTTCATACATGCTGCTCATGATTTTCTAACTATAATGTAACACACTGCAAATATATTGATTTTTAAATTTAACTTAAATGCAGATGATGTGAAAATACGTTGAAAACAAAAAGAAATAAGTTAATAATGATTTATCATTTATCCGTGAATTTGCATAAATTCGGTTTGCGGGATTTAATGAAGTTTCGGGGATGCGTCTCGACAAAACAATTTCAAACAAGTTTGATTGTTTTGCGCACGTCTTTCGGTATCTTTAAATAAGATAGGATGCGTCTCGGCAAAACAATTTCAAACAAGTTTGATTGTTTTGCACTCAACTTTCACTATCTTTGCCATGTCTTTAATAATGACAACGATTTTCAATTGTTGTCGGAATCAGGTGCAAAACCTGAGCAGTACTCGCTGCCGTAACTCTAATGAAACCTGTGCATGCAGTCACTGAGAGATAATCTTGGGAAGGCTGTGTCGACCAAACAAGGAGAGAAGCCGGAATACAGTATTAAAGATTCTGTTTTTAATTGCCTGCGAGTTGATCGGCAGATCTATCAGGCTTAAAAAATATTTGATGAAAAAAATATTCTTTTCGGCGTTTGTTTGGGGAGTGCTGCTGTGGACGGGAACTGCGGCCGCAACGGATTTGCCGGATTGTGAGCGCGACAGCGTATACATGATGGATGAGGTTGTGGTTGTCGAAACTCGCAACAAAGCGATTATCAAGCCGCAATCTTTATCCGGCACTGAACTTGAACGGCTTAACACGCTTTCTGTAGCTGATGCATTGCGCTATTTTTCCGGTGTGCAGATTAAGGACTATGGAGGGATTGGCGGCATTAAAACTGTCAATATCAGAAGCATGGGGACAAACCACGTCGGCGTGTTTTACAACGGCATGCAACTTGGCAATGCGCAAAACGGGCAAGTGGATTTGGGGCGGTATTCTCTTGATAATGTGGAAGCAATATCCTTATACAATGGACAAAAAAGCGACATATTCCAACCGGCAAAAGATTTCAGCACGTCGAGCGCCATATACATAAGGACAAAACACCCGCATTTCAAAGAATACGAACGTTTTCACCTGTCGGCGCAAATGCGAACAGGCAGTTTCGGTTTGGCAAACCCGTCGATTCTTTGGGAACAAAAATTATCGGAAAATATTTACTTGTCGGCAAATGCGGAGTACACGAACGCAAATGGCCGATATAAATTTCGATACAAACGGTTGCAATTGAACGGAGAAGTGGCATACGATACGACAGCAGTGCGTCGTAACGGCGATGTCGAAGCATTGCGCGCCGAAGTCGGGCTATATGGCTTTATGACAGACGGGAGATGGAATATCAACGGATATTTCTACACTTCCGAACGCGGGATTCCCGGAGCAATTGTCAACAATGTGTTTCGACATGGCGAACGGCAATGGGACAAAGCGGCTTTTGGACAAGGAACTTTCGAGAAACGGATAACGAATCGTTATGAAATTAAAATCAATGGAAAATTCGCGTGGGATTATTCAAATTTCCTTCGCGACGATCCCAAAGAATTATATTTAAATAACCACTACTATCAGCAGGAGATATATTTGTCTGTTGCCAATTTATTTACAATTACGGATTGGTGGAAATTGTCGGCATCGGTCGATGGCCAAATGAACAAAATGAATGCCGATTTGACAGATTTTGTTTATCCGACGCGTTGGACAGAACTTGCATCTGTGGCGACATCTTTCAATTTCAATAAATTCAGTTTGCAAGCCAGCCTATTGGGCACCTTCATTCAAGAACATGTCCGTTCACGCAAAGCGTATGCGTCGTCGCCAAATCGGAACGAATGGTCGCCGGCTGTTTTTTTCAGTTACAAACCGTTTGAACATCAAGCTTTATATCTGAATGGCTTTTTCAAACGCATATTCAGGATGCCTACATTCAACGATTTGTATTATACAGAAATAGGGAATGCGAATTTAAAGCCGGAGAAAACATACCAATACGATTTGGGCATGACGTTTGAAAAAACGTTTAAACATCCGATTTTCGAGGGAATAGCGTTGAAGGTGGATGGTTACTACAATGAAGTGACGGATAAAATTGTCGCTTATCCCACCGGCCAGCAATTTCGTTGGACGATGCTCAATCTTGGAAAGGTGAGAATAGGAGGCATTGAGGCATCAACTCGACTTTCCGGACATCTTGGCGATGTAGGGCTTGATTTAAATTTGCAATATACATATCAAAAAGCATGCGACTACACAGATCCTTCCGACAGTTTTTACGGAGACCAAATTCCATATACGCCGTTGCATAGTGGCTCGGTATCGTTTTTCGGACATTGGAGCGGATGGGAATTAGGCTATTGCTTCATTTATACAGGGGAACGATATAACGAACAAGAAAATGTTCGGTACAATTACGAACAACCGTGGTATACGCACGACATGTCGCTTTCGAAAGAATTTCATATTAATAAGATATTGCTGAAAGTTACCGGAGAACTAAATAATATATTTGGACAAGCGTATGAGGTTATTCATAATTATCCGATGCCCGGACGCAATTTCAGAATATCATTGAAAATGTCGATATAAAATTAGAAAATCAAGATGAAAAATTGGTGGTTGATTTTTGCGATGTCGCTATTTATCGTTTCGTGCAGGAATGAAGAAGTTCTTGTCGATATAGAAACTCATGTCGTAACAACGCCTGAATATACTGAAATTGATGGTTTTTATTTGCTTAACGAAGGCAATATGGGCAATAACAAATCGACGTTGGACTATTTCGACTATAAAGAAGGCACATATTATAAAAACATCTATGCAGAACGCAATCCTACTGTCGTAAAAGAACTTGGAGATGTCGGGAACGACTTGCTTATTTATGGTGAAAAAATGTATGCGGTGATCAATTGCTCGCATAAAGTGGAGGTAATGAATGCGAACGACGCGACCCGAATAGCCAAAATCGATATCCCAAATTGCCGGTACATCGTAGGCAACGAAGGATATGTCTATGTGAGCAGTTATGTCGGTCCTGTTCAAATCGATCCGACGGCTCCAAAAGGTGCGGTGTTTAAGGTTGACACACTGTCGATGCAAGTGGTCGGAAACGTGGAAGTAGGTTATCAACCGGAGGAAATGACAATCGTAGGCAACCGTCTATATGTAGTCAATTCAGGTGGATACATGCCGCCGAATTACGATAATACGATTTCTGTCATCGATTTGGATAAGTTCACGTTGTGTGATGTGATCCAACTTGACAAGACTGCAAATTTCCATCGTCTTGACCATGACAGCATGGGACGTTTATGGCTAAGTTCGAGAGGCAATTACTTCGGCGATATGAATTCCAATTTATACGTGGTCGATCCGAAAGGGAAACAAATCATCAAAGACATGGGGATTCCTGTTTCCGACATGTGGGTAGACGGCAATTACGCATACATAATCAGTGCGGAATGGAGTTATGTGACGGGGAAAAATACTGTTTCGTATGCTAAAATAGACATGCAAAGCATGGAAATTCTCGATCGGAATATCATAAAAGACGGGAGTGATGCGAACATAAAAATTCCTTATGGGATTGCAGTCAATCCGATTACCAAAGATTTTTATGTGACAGATGCGAAGTCGTATGTGGTATCGGGTACATTATATTGCTATGGCAGTGATGGTGTCATGAAGTGGAAACAAACAGCAGGACAAATCCCTGCACATTTTGCATTTAAAGGAAAAATCAAAATAAAATGATAGGTGTTATGAATGGAATAAGAATAACTTTGTCGCTGGCCGCCATATTTGGCGCATCTTTGATCTACGGAGCAAGTCCGGTGCATAACAAAGTGTTTGAATTCGTGCCTGCTCCCGGGCAGTTTGTCAACATGCTGCCCGAATGGGAAGAGGGCGACGATGCGTCGACGATGGCAAATAAAGCTTTGACATGTATGCAAGGCAATAATGAAGACGTCGGAACGATGGTTTCGTTAGGTGCATGGGGCGGTTATGTGACAGTCGGATTTGAAAAAACGATTGTAAATGTTGAAGGCAAACGCGATATATACATTGAAGGCAATTCTTTCCAAGCAAGTGGCTCGACCATTAGCGGTGGCGGGGTAGAGCCGGGGGTGGTCATGGTTTCGTACGATGCCAATCAAAATGGGTTGCCCGACGACCAATGGTTTGAAATCGCCGGCAGCGAATACGGCAATTCCATCCGCGACTATGAAATTGTGTACTACCGTCCCCAAACGGATGGAGCAGACATTCAATGGACGGACAATAAAGGAAATTCCGGAACAATACGGAAAAACCCATGGCACGCCCAATGCTATTGGCCGGAATGGTTGCGCAATGAAGAGAAATTAGTATTCACCGGCACAAGACTTCCCGACAATGCAGTGAATCAAGGAACGGCTGAAAATCCGTATTACATGATGTCGAGATTCGATTACGGATATGCCGATAATTATCCAAATTTGGACGATTCCGGGAATCGCAATGTCGGCGCGATGATCGATATTAACTGGGCTGTCGATGGCAATGGAAATGCCGTGAAGTTGCCCGGTGTCGATTTTGTGAAAATCTATACCGGAGTGAACCAATATAACGGTTGGTTGGGAGAGAATAGTTCGGAGGTTTGCCGCGTGATTAACATGCATACGAGAATGGTCGGAGCAGAGGAGGTCGTGGACGAATCCATTGTCATGGACGAATCGGTGCTTTCTGATTTCCTCGACAAATATGGTTCTGTATCAATGTCGCGGAACGATAATCTGCGAATTTATCTATGCGGAAACGGGATTGTAAAATTTACGTTGTTGTCGGCAGAGCTTGTTCAGATTTTTGATCAAAACGGGCGAGAGGTATATTCTTCTTTTTCTCCGATTGGAAATAATGCCATCAGCATATCTGATTTCCCAAGCGGATTATATATCGTCAGGGTTGGCAACGTTTGTGAAAAGATTTTGAAGAAACGGTAGAAAAATCTTGCTTATATCGATTTTTGAAGGTAACAGACAGTTGCCCAATACCAACAAATAGGTATTGGGCAACTGTTATTATCGCCATACTTTTGCAAAACAATTAAAACATGTCGATACAATGACAAAAGATGACGATATAGTAATTTCTGTCAAAAATCTATCCCAACGTTATGGGAAAGGGCGGCTCATTTATGAAAATCTTTCGTTTGATGTTCAGAAAGGGCGCATATTGGGCTTGTTGGGGAAAAACGGGACCGGCAAAACCACAACAATCAATATTCTCATGGGATATTTGAAACCATTGTGTGGAGAATGCCGGATCTTTGGAGAAGATGTCACCCGACTAAGTCCCGGCACGCGCGAAAGAATCGCGTTGCTATTGGAAGGACATGTCCAATATTCTTTTATGACCATCGAACAGATTGAGAAATTTTATTCCGCTTTTTACCGGAAGTGGAATAGAACCGCATACTATGAATTGATGCGCAAATTGCAAGTTTCTCCGGGTCAAAAAATTGCAAATATGTCGTGCGGACAGCGTTCGCAAGTGGCTTTGGGGTTGATTTTGGCGCAGAATGCGGATTTGCTCGTGCTTGACGATTTCTCTTTGGGTTTAGACCCCGGTTATCGCCGGCTTTTTGTCGATTATCTTCGAGAATATGCCAAGGCTGAGAATAAAACTGTGTTTATGACGTCTCATATCATTCAAGATATGGAACGGCTCGTGGACGATTGCATTATCCTCGATTACGGACGAATCCTTGTGCATAAGCCTGTGAAATATTTAACGGATCATTTTGCCCGCTATGTGTTCACAGCTTCTTCGTGCGCGGGATTGGAAAATGATGCCCGATTGCATAGTACGTCGCAAATTCGGCAACAATGTGAAACATATAGCTTTGAGAGCGAGACATCGATCCGCCGGATTTTGCAAGAACATGGCATTTCATTTTCAGAATTGCATAGGGAAGCAATTTCTTTGGAAGATGTGTTTATTGGTTTGACCGGAAAATATTAGGGATATGTTGAAAGCTGTGATTTATAAGGAATGGTTGAAAACACGAAATGTGTTTTTGCTCGGATTGTTATTGGCATTATGCATGACGGGATACGACATTTTAAATATGAACCGCGTGAGCACAATGCACGGCGTCGAACATATTTGGCAAATTATGTTGATGAAAGACAATGTCTTTGTCAATCATTTATGCTATCTGCCTTTGATTGCAGGAATAGGCATCGGACTGTCGCAAATGATTCCGGAAATGTCGAAGAAAAGGTTGAAATTGACCTTGCATTTGCCTTATCCTCAACAGAAAATGATATTTATGATGCTTATGGTCGGATTCGCCGAATTGCTTTTCGTTTCACTGATCATGACCGGCTGCATTGCAATCTACGACTATTCGATTTTAGCACCCGAATTAGTGCATAGGGTAGTGATGACAATGCTGCCATGGATTGTTTGCGGAATTAACGCCTATTTCCTTACAGCTTCGATTTGCTTGGAAGGGTGTCGATTGCAACGAATATGGTTGACGTTGATTGGAGTTGCCGTTGTTTCGTGGTATTTCATGCAAGACACTCCCGAAGCGTATAATGGAATTGTAATTCCGCTTGGTATTGTTTCGTTGCTATGTTCACTGCTTGTTTATCGTTCTGTTCTCAGGTTTAAGGAGGGACTTCAAGATTAATTATGAAAAAGACGAGTCAATTGTTTCTGATATTATTGTCGGCATGTGTATTAGCATGGTTTTTGCCATGGATCGCGCAATTTGCATTTCCTTCGGCATCGAGTTCGGCACTTGTGTCATATAGTCCATTGTGCAATCGTTTTATCGTGTCGGAATCCGATAAAGAACACGGACAGACAATTTATGAAATTGAGCGACAAGGCAAGCAAGGGAAAAAACTTTCGAAAACAGAACGCGACAGCTTGCTGCCGCAAATTTATTATACCGTTTTGTCGGGCAAGGATTTGTTGCCGGATTCGGTGTGCGGGAAAGCGATTTCTCCTAAAATTTTGAAAGAAAATTCGTGGGTGTTCATGATGAATCCCCGCGATGTGAATAAAGTTGCAGCCGATGTTTCCTTAATTATGGAATCGATGCCGGCCCGATTGGAGTTGGAAGACCCCACTGTTGTGTTTCGGATGACAAGCGATGGCATGGAATTTGTCGACATGGCTACAAATCAAGTGCTTGAAAAACGTAGCAATCGTTTCACGAATATGATGAAAGAAAGCGGATTCGCATTTCCCGCAATTGCCATGAATGCGAATATAACAGCACGAAAACCATACGATGAGGGTTATTTGATGGTCGACTCCGATCACCGGCTATTTCATGTGAAAATGCAAGTGGGCAGGCCTTATGTGCGTCGAGTTTCTTCGGCCGATTCTGTCTGTGTGGAAAAAGTATTTGTCACGGAAAATCCGGATCGTCGTTTCCTCGGGATCGTGACAGACGACAAGCATCAAGCATATATGCTTGAATCTTCAACCTATATTTTGCACAAGCTTCCTTTTAAGTGGAATCCGGAGAAAGAACGCATGCTGATCATGGCAAATCTTTTCAATTGGGTTGCCAGTGTCAAAAGAGCAGATAATACAGACTATTATGCAATCGATAATCAAACGTTGTCATTGCTCGATTCGTATCGTGTCGAGAATAAACCGACGGGGTATGAAAGAGCAGCATCGTACATATTTCCTTTCTCTTTGTCGCTGACTTCCTCCAACGATCAATATGTGTATCCACGCATCGCCTTTAATGGTTGGCAATTCATTTGGTTGCATGCCGTGTTGGTATTGATTGCCTTGTGGCATTGGCGTGGTAGTCGTCGCAAAGCAATCATTGTCGGATGCGCAACGCTCATCGGCGGCATTTATGTTTTTATTCCTTGTTTATTATTTATTAATTCCAAATAGTATTGATATGAAAAAAACTTTCTTGGCAATTACGGCCATGTTGGGATTGGTTCTGACTGGTTGCGGTAATTCTTCAAATGAAAATCAATCGGCACAAAAAGACAATGCAAGCACTCAGACAGTGCTGAGTGTCGACGACGTATTGGAAAACGCGGCCTCGTTGGTCGGCAAAACCGTTGTGGTGGAAGGCGAGTGTTCGCATTTATGCAAACATGGCGGCGTAAAAGCATTTTTAGTAAGCGCCAAATCCGATCAATCGCTTCGGGCGGAGGCCAAAGGCGAATTCAAAGCATTTCCGAAAGAAACGATACATCAAGTGCTTCGCATCACGGGCGTAGTCGTGGAAGATCGCATTGACGAAGCAGCTGTGAAAAAAATGGAAGAAGAATATGGCAAATTGGAGCAAGTACATGGAGAAAATGTGGAAGTAGGGTGCGATGCGGAGAAAGCCGCACAAGGACAAGAAGGCATTGATACTTTTGCCGCCCGCATGCAAGACTATCGCGACAAAATAGCAGAACGGCAAGCAAAAGAGGGCAAAGCCTATTTGTCGTTCTACCACATCGACGCTTCCGGTTATGAAATCGTCAAAGACGAATAAATAGACAGATAAATATTTATACATAAATCGGTTACGGCGGAAATGCATTGTCATTCCGCCGTAATTGGTTTCTTGAAAAATTATTTGAATTTTTCGATAAGTTGTTCTATCGACAATTCTTGTTGCGTCCCATTTGCCATGTCTTTCAGCATGATTGTGCCATTGGCAAGCTCCGTTTCACCAATGATTGCGACGTATGGAATGCCATTGTCGTTGGCATAACCCATTTGCTTTTTCATTTTAGACGAATCCGGATAAAGTTCGCATGAAATGCCGGCATTGCGCAATCTAAGAATGCATTTCAATGATGCTTGTGCTTCTTTTTCTCCAAAATTGACAAATAGCACAGTCACGCCTGTTTGCGTATCGGCGGGGGATAGATTAAGCTGGTTGAGCACATCATAAATCCGATCGGCTCCAAACGAGATGCCGACTCCGGAAACTCCGTCCATGCCGAACACGCCGGTGAGGTTGTCGTAGCGGCCGCCGCCGGTGATGCTGCCAATTTCTACATCGTTGGCTTTCACTTCAATGATTGTTCCGGTATAGTAATTCAAACCGCGAGCAAGCGACACATCGACTTCCACTGTGGAATGGAAGTCGCAGCAGCACACATGCTCAACTACGTAGCGCAATTCCTCGATGCCCTTTCTTCCAATTTCGGACGATGCCAAAAGTGTGGACAATGCCGTTAGTTTTTCATCGTTCGTGCCGGAGAGCGCCAATAGCGGTTGCAATCGCTCGATGGCATCTTTGCCAATGCCTTTTTCTTCCAATTCCGCATTGACATTTTCAATGCCGATTTTATCAATTTTGTCGATTGCCACCGTAATGTCCACGATCTTATCCGGTTCTCCGATGATTTCGGCAATGCCGCTCAATATTTTTCGATTGTTCACTTTGATGGTGACACTGATGCCAAAGCGGCAGAACACATCATCGATGAGTTGCAGCAAATCGATTTCATTAAGAAGAGAATCGGAACCGACAATGTCGGCATCACATTGATAGAATTCGCGATACCGCCCTTTTTGCGGACGGTCGGCACGCCATACCGGTTGTATTTGGAATCTTTTGAACGGGAATTGCAATTCGTTCCGATGCTGTACGACAAACCGAGCAAACGGCACTGTCAAATCGTAGCGAAGCCCTTTCTCGCAAAGCATTGTGGCAAGTCGGGGGCAATTGCGTTCCTGCAATTGCTCGTCGGCGACGTTTTTCAAAAAGTCGCCGGAATTGAGCACTTTAAAAAGCAGTTTATCGCCTTCTTCTCCATATTTTCCCATCAATGTCGACAAATTTTCCAACGCCGGAGTCTCAATTTGTCGAAACCCATGAAGGGCAAATACGGTTTTGATTGTATCGAATATATAATTCCGCTTTGCCATTTCGGCGGGCGAGAAGTCGCGAGTCCCTTTGGGAATAGAAGGTTTCTGAGCCATGTCCAAGATGATTTAATGGCGCAAAATTACGTCAAAATATCCGAAATTACTCACGTCGGCCCATGAAAATGAATATGTAATAAATTAGCGTGGCAAGGCTGGCAAGCGCGGCAATTACATACGTATATGCGGCAGCTCGCAAAGCGTCGCTTGCTTGCATTCGTGCTTCGCCATGCACAATCCCCGCCGATTCAAGCCATGCCACAGCGCGACGGCTCGCGTTGATTTCTACCGGCAGGGTGACAAAAGAAAACAATGTAGTAAGGGCATACAATATGATGCCAAACAAAAGCAATTGCGGGAATGCTTGCACTGTCAATATCCCGATTAATAATATCCACGGCATGACATTTGATGCGAAACTGACGGCGGGAACCAAGTTGGATCGAAGTCGCAATGGCCGATACCCGACAGCGTGTTGCACGGCGTGTCCGCATTCGTGCGCCGCCACGGCAGCGGCAGAGATGTTGTCGCCGTAATACACATTGCGGCTAAGGTTGACGGTTTGTGTCATAGGGTTGTAATGGTCGGTCAGTTGTCCTTCGATTTGTGTGATTTTCACATCATAAATGCCATTGTCGTGAAGCATCTTTTCCGCAACCTCGGCGCCTGTCAGCCTTCCGTTTGTCGGAATTTTGGAATAACGGTCGAATTTGCTTTTCAAAGAAGCTTGCACGGCATAGCTCGCAATGGCTATGGCAATAAATAGAATGAAATACATATTTATCGAATTATTTGATTAACCGCAAAGTAAACGATTGGGCGATTGCGAATGTTCGCCGAATAAGCATAATTAACTTCAAATGGCAGATAAAAGAAAAATTTAGCGTGAATTTTCAAAAAAAACAAAATCATTGTTGCATTATCGACGATAATGTCTAACTTTGCATGTGAATTATGAACGCTAACTTTTTTGCATATTATTTTAGCTTTTACTTTTATTTTGGTGGAAATAAAAGCGGGATGATATGTGAATAAAAAAAATAGACATAAGTATTATTTGAATCATATATGAATCCCGCCGAAAAATCGACGGGATTTTTTGTTGAAAAGGAAATGATGAAAAGAAAAGTAACGATACAAGGAGTAAGCGGCTGCTACCATGACGCGGCAGCGCGGGCATATTTCGCCAACGATGAAGTCGACACAGTGGCCTGCGAAACGTTCGACGACATGTTCGACCGTCTCAAAGGCGACGCTTCGTTGATAGGAATAATGGCTATAGAAAATACTATTGCGGGAAGCCTGCTTCAAAATCATGAATTGCTTCGGCAAAGCAATTTGACTGTTGTCGGGGAATACAAAATGCGCATTTCCCATGTGCTTTGCGCTTTGCCCGGGCAAACCATCGACAATCTGACGGAAGTCAATTCCCATCCAATGGCGTTGATGCAATGCGGTCAATATTTGCACAAGCATCCGAATCTGAAAATCGTCGAAAAAACGGACACTGCCGGAAGCGCCCGTGAGATTGCCGAAAACCATTTGTTGGGGCATGCGGCAGTGTGTGGCAAATACGCGGCAGAACTGTACGGATTGCATGTGCTTGAAGAAGGCATCGAAACGAACAAACGGAATTTCACGCGTTTCTTGATCCTTGCCGATCCGGTAATGGCAAAAGAATTGACCGCAGGGCAGACCATCGACAAAGCGTCGCTCGTGTTCACATTGCCTCACACGCAAGGCAGCCTCGCAAAAATACTGACTATCTTCTCATTCTATGATATTAATTTGTCCAAGATACAGTCCATTCCGATTATCGGGCGAGAATGGGAGTATCGCTTTTTCATCAACTTGACGTTCGATGATTATGTTCGTTACAGACAGTCGATCGAAGCGGTGCGTCCGCTTATCAGCGATTTCAAGATATTAGGAGAATATGCTCATTATGAATAAAATGGAAATAACAGAAATTCAATCGTCGCATCGTGTGACGCAAGTGCAAGAATATTATTTTTCTCGCAAATTGAAAGAAGTGGCACAATTGAATGCCGCCGGCAAAGACATCATATCTCTTGGCATAGGCGGTCCCGACCGACCGCCGCATTCCACAGTAGTCGACACGCTTTGCCGCGAAGCATCGCGCAGCGACACGCACGGCTACCAATCTTATGTGGGAATACCCGAATTGCGCCGCGCTTATTCCGAATGGTATCGTCGTTGGTATGGCGTGACGCTCGATCCTGAAAAGGAAATATTGCCGCTTATCGGTTCAAAAGAGGGCATATTGCATATCACATTGGCGTTTGTCAATCCCGGCGATGCCGTGCTCGTGCCAAATCCGGGGTATCCAACCTACACCTCTGTCAGCCGGCTTGCCGAAGCGGATGTGGTGCAATACAATTTGACAGGGGAGAATGGATGGTATCCGAATTTTGACGAATTGGAGCGACTACCGCTCGAACGGATAAAATTGATGTGGGTCAATTATCCGAATATGCCGACAGGGGCGCCTGCCACCATGGAATTATATGAAAAATTAGTGGATTTCGGCAAACGCCACGGAATCGTGATTGTCAATGACAATCCTTATAGTTTTATTTTAAACGATCGGCCGATTAGCATGCTGTCTGTCGCAGGGGCAAAAGATATTGCCATAGAAATGAATTCGCTCAGCAAGTCGCACAATATGGCCGGTTGGCGCATGGGCATGCTGGCCTCGAATGCGCGTTTTGTGGAGTGGGTGCTGAAAGTGAAGTCCAATATCGACTCGGGCCAATTCCGTCCTGCCATGGAAGCTGCTGTGGCGGCATTGTCGTGCGATGCTGAATGGTACCACACATTAAACGATGAATATGCACGCCGCCGCAAAGTGGCGGAAGCCATCATGCGTGCATTGGGATGCACGTTCGACGTTTCTCAACGCGGTTTGTTTTTATGGGGGCGCATTCCGGAAAATGCCACATCGTCGGAAAAATTTGCAGACCAAATACTATACGAAGCTCGCGTGTTCATTACGCCGGGATTCATATTCGGAAGCAATGGAGAACGATATGTCAGAATATCGCTTTGCGCGACGGAAGAAAAACTGAAAGAGGCACTTGCAAGAATACAAACAATGAAAAAACTGAACTTATGAAAGACATAAAACCGATTCAATTTGAAGGGGTGAGCTCAAAACGCCCGATTGTCATAGCCGGCCCGTGCAGCGCGGAGACGGAAGAACAAGTGATGGAAACAGCCACGGAACTGGCAAAAAACGGTATCCGGATATTTCGTGCCGGAATATGGAAACCACGCACAAAGCCGGGGGGCTTCGAAGGAATCGGCTCTGTCGGCTTGGAATGGCTGCGCCGAGTGAAAAAAGAGACGGGAATGTTGACTGCGACAGAAGTGGCAAATCGCAAGCATGTCGAAGAAGCGTTGAATGCCGGAGTCGATGTGCTTTGGATAGGGGCTCGCACGGCTGCAAATCCGTTTGCCATGCAGGAAATTGCCGATTCGCTTTCCGGCACGGATGCAACGGTGCTGGTCAAAAATCCGATAAATCCGGATTTGGAATTGTGGATTGGCGGCATGCAGCGTATCTACAATGCCGGCATACGGCGCATTGGAGCCATCCATCGCGGTTTTAGCGCTTATGGGAAACACCTCTATCGAAACATGCCCCAATGGCACATACCCATCGAACTTCGGAGGCGGATGCCGGAGCTTACGCTCTTTTGCGATCCCTCGCACATCGGAGGCAAACGGGAATTGGTTGCTCCAATTTCCCAACAGGCGATGGATATGGGCTTCGACGGGCTAATTATTGAAACTCATTGCGAGCCGGATTGCGCATGGAGCGACAAAGCACAGCAAATCACGCCCGAAGTGTTGAACTACATTTTGAACACGTTAGTCGTGCGTGACACGACACAGACAACGGAAAGTTTGTCGCTGTTGCGTCAGCAAATCGACCAAATCGACAATGAATTATTGGAAGCTCTTGGTAAGAGAATGAGGGTTTCGCGAGAAATCGGGCAGTACAAGAAGGAACACAACATGCCTGTCGTGCAAACGGGTCGCTACGACGACGTGTTGAATTCCCGTGCAAAAGCGGCAGAAGAACTGGGTATGAACGGCGAATTCATGAAAGTTGTATATCAAGCCATCCATGAAGAGTCCGTCCGGCAACAAATCGAAGTGTTGAACAATAGAATGCGTTAAGATTATGAAAATTCTAATCATTGGAGCAGGGAAGATGGGAACATTTTTTTCCGACCTGCTTTGTTTCAAACATACAGTTGGCATATTCGACACCGATCCGCAACGATTGCGGTTTGCTTTCAACGTGCAACGAATGACTGCTCTTGAAGAAATTGCTGAATTCGAGCCGCAACTCGTGATTAACGCCGCAACGGTGAAATATACCATCGATGCGTTCAAGATGGTGATGCCTTATTTGAAGCCTGACTGCATCCTTGCCGATATCGCTTCTGTGAAAAACGGGCTTCCGGAATTTTACGAATCGTGCGGACATCCATTCGTAAGCACGCATCCAATGTTTGGTCCTACTTTTGCATCCCTGAGCAATCTTTCCAACGAAAATGCGATAATCATTAAAGAGGGTGACCATTTGGGCAAAATCTTTTTCAAGGATTTGTATACGGAATTGCATTTGAACATCCGAGAATATTCGTTTAAAGAACACGATGAGGTGATCGCGTTTTCGTTGTCTATCCCGTTTGCTTCGACGCTAGTTTTTGGCAGCGTGATGAAGCATCAAGACGCACCGGGCACTACTTTCAAGCGACACATGGCGATTGCCCGCGGCTTAATGTCGGAGGACGATTTCTTGTTGACCGAAATTTTATTTAATCCGCACACCGTCGCGCAAATCAATAAAATTCAAGAGAAACTTGAAACGCTAAAAGAAATTGTAGCGCATAAGGATTCGGACGCAATGAAATGCTTCTTGGAAGAAGTCAGGACCAATTTGAAATGACTTTTCCGGTTGGGATCAAGCGTCAAGCTGCATCTCGGCATAAACGTTCAAGCAAAGTTTGACGTTTCTGCGCTCGATTTGCATTATATTTGGATAATACAAGCTGCATCTCGGCATAAACGTTCAAACAGAGTTTGACGTTTCTGCGCTCGATTTGCATTATATTTGCAAAAAAATAAAGTTATGATACTACAGCGATGGCAAACGGTTTATATGCTCATTTCCGTTATAGCAATGGGAATAGCAGCATTTTTTCCTGCAATGGGGCAACTCCCGCAAGGAAATACAATTTGGATTCAGAGTGGCAAAATGATGGTGGTGTCGAGCCTATTGTGTGCATTGACCGCAGTGTTGCTATTTGTAGCAATATTTAAATTTAAGAATTTAAAGTTTCAGAAGCAATTGTGCTCCGTAGGGCAGTTATTGATAATCGGTTACTACGTTGTCAATGGAATAGATTGGTATCTGTCGCCGATGCCTGCCGAATGGAATCTGGCGGCTTTGTTGCCGGCATTTGCTTTCGCTTGTCTGTTGTTGGCCAAAGGTCGCATAGACGCCGACTATCGCTTATTGCACGATTCCGAGCGTTTGCGTTGAGAGTCGGGGACAGGACTTGCAAAATCTCATAAAAAGAAATCGGCGCAACGGGTTGCACAATTGCGAAGATTCGGCTACCTTTGCACCGTTTTTCGGGTCCAGTAGCTCAGCTGGATAGAGCAACAGCCTTCTAAGCTGTGGGTCGTGGGTTCGAATCCCGCCTGGATCACCAACAATGAAAGCACTGAAAGTAGCATAAGCGAATTTCAGTGCTTTTTTGTATTCAAAGGGAAGAGACGTTATTCGACAGTCCCGTGCGCGGAAGCATGGTTGCGGTATTGCCGGCGGAGGAAATACAAGCCATGGATTTAAATGCCACCTCCTCTCCCGTTGCGGCGGAAGCGGAGACAAACGTCGAGACCTCCGAGCCGCCATCTCCTGCCGAGCCAAGCGCCCTTTCCCGTATTCCGCGAGGCGACGACGGCGAACTGATGTATGAAGCCGCCGATGCCGACACGGCTTGGGACGCGATCGTGGAAGAAGCGGGCGACGAAGCCTTGGCGAAAAGGGTTGTCGACAGCATGGTCGCCGACAAGGAAGCCGCGCTTAAAAAGGCGGAAAAGGCGAAACCACGGGCAGGAACGACACCTTCGGAGAAAATAGCGGCCGAACGCGAGCGCATGGCGGCGATAGGCAATGCCCGCTCCGTTCTCGACCATTGGAAGCGCATCGCGCTCGTTCCGCTCAACCGCAAGGCAGACGAAAACGCGCGTCTGCGCCGCGAGGCGGAAGAAGCTGCAAAAGCTCGCCGCGAAGCGGAAGCGGCGGAGAGGAGGCAGCGAGAGGAAGCCGCGCGGATCGAACGCGAGATGCTTGGCGGCGTGCCCGACATGGTGGACGACAAGGCATCCGACGCTCGCGCCAGAGGCTACCGCCGCGTCAACGGGCATGTTGTGGAAAGGCAAGCGGAAGTGCCGCGCCTCTTGGGAAAGGAATCGCGCGTGAAGTTCAGCGACCGCGATATTCCTGTCGGGAATTGGGCGATAATCGACGCAAGCCAATTGCAACCGAGCCATATCGACGGACGCAGGAATCCGTTGCATTTCTTGGACGAAGCGCAGCCGAAAGAACGCAAGGAAGCCGACAGCGTGGCGGCTGCCCGAAGAATGGCAGGAAACATCAGGGCGGAAGAAATAACGGGCGGAGCAACGGCTTATTCCGGCTCTCCGACGGTGAACACGCGGGGGGAAGTGATACAAGGGAACAACCGCAGCGCGGCATTGCGCGAGATGTGGCAATCGCATCCGCAAGAAGCGGCACGCTACAAGCAGTATCTTGCCGAACACGCCGACGGTTTCGGCTTCTCCCCGGAAGATATCGAGAGCATGGAACAGCCGGTATTGGTGAACATGATAGACGTGCCGGACGGCAAGGCGATCGAACTCGGGCAATTCGTGGCATCCGACACCGAAACGGGAGGCATCGAGCGGATAAGACCCAAGAACACCGTGCAGAAATTGGGCGGCGACATGGGCATTTTCGCTTCGAAGCTGTTGCAAGGCGGCGATGAAGAAGCGTCGTTCTCGCAATTGCTCGACACAAACGGGCAAGAGGCGTTGCGGTGGATGAACTCGAAAGGAATCATCACCGACACGCAATACCGCAGCGCGTTCGCCCCGAACGGAAGCCTCACGGGGGAAGCGAAGAACGATTTGCGCGGCATCATGCTGCAAGGCATATTCCAAGACAGCATCACGCAATTGGAAACGATGTTCGAGGCGTTGCCGGCAAAAGCGCAAAAGGCGATACTCGCCACGATGTGGCGCGATTTCGATTCGCCCGAAAGCGACCGCATACTGCCGGAGGTGCAGATGTCGATACAGGCGTATTACGCCCTGTCGCATTTCGAGGCGTTCGCCAACGCGAAGAACTACAAGGAGGCTCGCATAGCCGCAGAGACGTGGCGGATGCAATACGCTTTCGACGACGCGACGGGAGAAAGCTATCTGCCTTCGGAAAGATTCAGCAACTTTGCGTTGCTGTTGTCTTCCGCATACAAGGCGCAAACGCAACGGCTGTTGCAGGGCGCGTTCAACCGCATCTTCGACCTCGTGCAGGGACGGCAGGAAGAGACGTTGTTCGAAAAGCCCGACAACACGCCGCTGCCGTTGGCGGAAGCAATCGACGAAACGATAAAGGAATTCAACTTAGCAAACGATTTCAGATATGATGGACAAATTCGAAGCGATATATTGGGTGGCAATTCTCCGCGAAGCCGCGAAGGGCGACGAGGAAGCGGCGGAAATGCTCCGGCAGGAGAACGAAGCGAGGGCGGAGAGCAATATCCCGACAGTGCAGGAGGAACTGGCGGAAACGGCAGAAGAAGCGAGAATAGCCGAGAAAGTGGAAATGTACAAACAGAAATTGAGGCAACAGAAAGCAGGGAAGAAAAGCTGACCGAAGAAGATGCGTTGGTGCTCATTGCCAACATGGAAGAGAATGCCGAAGTAGCGCCCGAAATAGAACTCACCATTGAGAATTGGGATGCGCTATTTGGCGAAAATGGCCGCGTCAACACGCCGATCGGCGAAGTAAAAATGGGAGAACACCAATTCGCCAAGCTCATGCGGCAAGGGCGCAACGGCAAACTCGGAATGATAAAGCCGACGCTTGAAAACCCTGACATCATCATAGAGGACAACAGCGAAGCCGGAGAAGGGAATGAAGCTGAAAGAGGCTCATCGTATGTCTATGTAAAGACATTTGCAAAGCCCGACGGCTCCCGATTTTATTATTTCACATCCGTCACCGTATCACAAGACGGCATGGAAGTGGTTGTTTCCAATCAGGAAAAGACCAAAAAAAGAATATCCAACCTGTTGCAGAAAAATGCAATAAGTTGGATAAACGAGAAAGTGCAGTCTGCATCCGAAACGCAGAGCGAGAAATCGGTTTCCCTTGACGATTCGCGGACTGCAACCCAAGCCGATAATAACACAGCCCCGCTCGGTATCAATTCGTCTGAACTTCTTGACAACAAAGATACTGCCGATTCGGGCATTTCGCAAACTTTGGGCGAAAAAGTTTCGCAGGCGGAGGCAGAAACAGACACCAACCCGACCGACGGGCAAAAAGAAGCCGGCAACTACAAGAAGGGGCATGTACGTGTCGGAGTTTTCGACATCACGATTGAGAATCCCAAAGGCTCTGTGCGCAGCGGCGTGGATGCCAACGGAAAACCGTGGCAAACCACCATGAACAACACCTACGGCTACATGCGCGGAACGGAGGGCGTGGATGGCGACCATATCGATGTGTTCTTATCCGACAATCTCGACAATTGGGACGGGCAAAACGTTTTTGTCGTCGACCAATACAACGAGGACGGAACGTTCGACGAACACAAAGTGATGCTCGGCTTCAATGACGAAGCGGAAGCGCAAGATGCTTATTTCAGCAATTACGAAAAAGGATGGGCAGAAAAGCGCAAACTTGTCTGCACTCCTGTGACCATTGACGAGTTCGAGAAATGGATTGACAGCAGCCGACGCAAGACGAAGCCTTTTGCCGAATACAAGGGAGTAAACAAAGAAGCAAGTCAACCGATAGGGCAAGCTGACACCTCCGATACGGCAGCATCCGGCAAGGAAAATGGCGCAGCTCCTCGGCAAGATTCATTGTTCGCCGACACCGGCGACAATGCGCAAGCCAAGCAAAAGGATGCCGCAGAGAAGTTGCATGAGCGATATGAGCAAGCATACGCCGAAGCCCTTAAAAAGGCGAGACGTGAGAAAGGCAAGGACGTGGACGAAGATGCCGTTCGCAACCTTGTGGACTTCAACTACGAGGGAGACCTGTATATGGATGCGGAACGCATTCTAAACGAATTGATGGGAGGCAAAGGTGAAACCCTGTCGGATGATATGTTCGAATGGGAGATGGAAGCAGGTAATGGCAACGAGGATGGCATTCCCTCCCTGCCACAGATTATCGATGAGATTGCACGTCGGGAAAGCGGAAACTCCATGTTGTTCCAAAAGACGGGGGAAATCGTCGTGCCAACGGCGGAAGAAGCGGCATTGCGCGATGTCATCGTCGAAAGGTTGCGCCAAAGCGGATTGGAGGTGATAACCGACGTGGATGCCGGTCAACGCATGATCGACTTGGCAAGCGGACAAGGCGAGCAAGTCAGGACGCAAGCCATGATTGACAGCCTTGCAAAGGCTGCCAACGCCATTCGCAACTGGATAAAAGGCAATAGGCGAGGCAGAGTGTTCACCATAGAATTGCCTGAAAGTACGCAGCGTAAAGTAAAGGAGGCGATGGGGCGCGACTTTGACAGCCATAACATAACGGCAAACGGCATAGCACACGCATTGAAGAATCATGGTGTGGGAGGCAACAAGCTGAATAAAAACAGTATCCCTTTGCGTGATGAAGATGCGGAACTTATCCCATATATCATGACTGCTCCCGATTATGTTAAGAAAGCATCAACCGATGCAAGTGGGCGTGAGTCTATACGGTTCTACAAGAATTTGAGCAACGGCTATGTGGTGGTAGTGGAAAAAGAATACAAAAACAGCCCCGATGATATGGAAACCATAACCATGTGGGCTGAAAAGTCATCTGAGGCTACCAATGCCCGGCAAAGAACCGTCCCTGATACACACGTCCAAAACGCTATCCTCAGCACCGACGCTGCAAAGATACGCAAAGATGCGGAAGATGCAATAAAAGCCGACGCGAAATTGCGTGAACACCGCGTGTTCCACGGCTCGGGGGCAGACTTCGACCGCTTCGACCACAGCCACATGGGCGAGGGCGAAGGAGCGCAGGCTTACGGTTGGGGCACGTATGTGACCGAGGTGGAAGGAATCGGCAAGGGTTATGCCACGCAGAAACGAGGCAGGATAAGCTATAAAGGACATTCCATCGGTGAAATACTACGACTTTACAATGAAGGAGTAAGACCTTATAACGTAGTTTTGTCCGTAGTGGAGAAAATGGAATTGGGTTACAGTTTTGAAGAGGCAAAGGCTGATTTGGAATATGAATGGAGAAATTCTCTTGAATATGACGAACAGATAGGGAACAAGTTATATGCCGAAGGTTGGAAAAAGAACTTGTCGGAACTTGCCATGTTGCATGGGAATGATTTCCAAGTAAACAACAGCCGCCTTCTCTACACCGTCGAGATACCCGATGACAACGGAAGCAACTATTTGGAATACGGCAATCCGCTGCCGGAAACGCTCGACAAGGAAGCAATGGCAGAGGCGGTGTTCCGCCGGATATTGGAAACGGACGAGGACGGCTCTTACAACGACAACACGGCTCGCGAAATGCTCCGCCGCGATTTGAGCGACAGCTTCGGCGAGGCGGAGGACGGCGAAACCCTTTACGGGACGATCGCCGCCTACTTGGGCGACAGGGGCGCTTCGGAGTTCTTGCACGGCTTGGGCTTCGTCGGCATCTCCTATCCTGCCCAATACCGAAACGGCGGACGCAAGGACAAGGCGAAAAACTATGTGATATTCAACGAGGACGACTTGCAGATTGTCGACAAGGCTCGGTTTTTCCGCACGCCGCACGGCGAAGCGTACGGCTTCACCATAGGAGGGCGCATCTACATCGATCCGCGCATTGCATCGGCAGAAACGCCAATCCACGAGTACTCCCACCTTTGGGCAAGCGCGTTGCGGCATGGCAATGCCGGAGAATGGCGCAACGTCGTCGGGCTGATGAAAGGCACACCGGCATGGGAAGAAACCAAATCGCGCTATCCGGAGCTGGCGACAGACGACGAGATAGCCGACGAGGTGTTGGCAACGTATTCGGGACGGCGCGGAGCGGAACGCTTGCGCGAGCAACAACGCAAGATTGCCGGCGGTCGGGGCGCGGTCGTGGGCAAAGCGGAGGCAATTGCGGCATTGGAGCAAGTGAAAGAAGCGTTGCGGCGCTTTTGGAAAGCCGTGGCCGACTTCCTGCACATCCGCTTCTCAACGGCGGAGGAAGTCGCAGACCGCGTGGTGAGCGACCTCTTGGAGGGCGTGAACCCTGCACGGACGATCGAAGAGCAATCCATAATCGACCGCGCAAAAGCCGACGGCACTTACATGAAAGCTCCAAACGGCAAGCCGACCAATCTGACGGAAAGGCAATGGGCGCAGGTGCGCACTCGGGCGTTCAAGCAGTGGTTTGGCGATTGGGAGAAAGCGGCGAGAATCGAGAAATTGAGGAAGAGCGAACCGGTTGTTGTCTCCGACAATGACTATCAAGGGAAATACGAATTGAACAGCAAGTCGGCGGAAGATTATATTGTCAATTCATTAAGAGGAGAATATGCAAATAAAGATACCGGCGATATCATAAATGTCACTCGTGCTTCTCGCAAGGTGGCACACCACGATGCAGAGAACGACATTCATTTGAAATCGATAGCATATATTCCTCAAATGATAGAAAATGCCATTTTTATCGATGAAGTGCCTAATGAAAAAGGCACGAAATTTGACAGTTACCGTTATTATGTCGTTGGACTAACCATTGACGGTGCAGATTATACCGCCAAATTGGTTGTCGGTCGGAAAAATGGAGGAAGCTATTATGATCATGCTTTGACAGAGATAGAAAAAAACAGCCTCCTTAATCTTACTGACGGCGTAAAAGCGGACGTTTCAGACAAGGAGACTGTTGTTTCCGGCATCAAAGATAAGCGATTGGTTTCAATTCTGCAAACAAACTCGTCGAAAGTTGTTGATGAAAACGGCGAGCCGAGGGTGGTGTATAGAGGTAGCCCTAAAAAAATGGGAACTGTTTTTGAATATGGGCATAATTTCTACGGAGGAAATAATGGATTTTGGTTCACTTCCTCTCCATCCGCTGCAAAAGACTATTCATTCGATGATGTTACAGGAGAATACGGAGAAATAAAGTCCGTCTATTTGCGATCTTCAAAACTGATAGATTTGTTGCCGTTGGGAAAACGCACCACTTCAAAAAAATTCTGTGATTTCTTGAGAGAAAATTATGATATTGACTTGGGAAGAGGGAGTAATAAGGAATATCTCACGAATGAATTGTATGAAAAATTCCAAAACCGTTTATATCCCGGGGCTCACGACGGAATAAGAATGGCAGATGTAGCTCATACTTACATCGTGAAAACGACCACCCAAATCAAGAGCGCCACCGGTAACACGGGGGCATTTTCCGCCGACAACGAAGATATCCGATTCAGTTTGCGGAATCCGGACGGCTTGCTTTACCGCGAGCAGTCTGACGAGTTAGCGGAAGTGAACGAGCGGTTCAACGAGCAGTTGGACGGATTGACCGAGGAGAATGCCGACAGCACGATATTGATGCTTGGCAGACCCTCCGCTGTATTGCTCGCAACCGGAATCCCTGACAGGAACATTGCGCTATATGGCAACAAACTGATAAAAAAAGCTAAGTCGCACAAGTATTCCATACAGGACGTGAAAGATTTGCCGCGCTACGTTGCAAATCCGATTGCAGTATTTAAAGGCAGTTATGAAAACGGTTATGCTATTTTAACCGAGATGCCAATAAATGGGAAAAATGCACTCGTTTCCATAGATATTAGGAAAGGTGAAGTTCAAGATTTAAACCTTATCACGTCTATATTTGACAAAAACAACAAAGGAGTGCTGTCTTGGATAAATGGTGGAAAATTGCTATATGCAGATAAAGAAAAAGCCCTTGACTATTTAAGCTCCTCCGCTCCCATTGCGGACGCTACAAATAATCAAGAACTTTCCTCTGCCACAAATATAGTGAGGAATTTTGAAAATCCAAACATCGGGGAGGAAGTTTTTCGTGTCGGAAACGGCGCATTGGACGACGACGGCTTGTCCATGGCGAACGATCCGCGAGCGAGGTTGTCGGGCAAGCCCACACGCACAGCGCGGCAGCGCAGGGAATTTGCAGAGCGCGAACGCCGCCGCATGGCGGAGCGCGTCAGCGCGTTGGCGGAGAAATTGCACCTCGGCAACGTGGAAATCGTCACGGATGCAAGCACTTTGCAAGGCAGGCGGGCAAAAGCCAAGGGTTTCTACTCGCGCAGCACCGGCAAGATAACCATCGTCGTGCCGAACCACGCGAGCACTTTCGACGCCGAGCAGACGCTGCTGCATGAAGCCGTGGGGCATTACGGGTTGCGCCGCCTGTTCGGCGACCGCTTCGACACGTTCCTCGACGACGTCTACCAAAACGCCGACGAGGATGTGCGCCGTCGCATTGCAGGGCTTTCCGCGAAGCACGGTTGGGACTTCCGCACTGCCACCGAAGAATATTTGGCTTCGTTGGCGGAAGATACGGACTTCGAGAACGTTAACGCGAGCTGGTGGCAGAAAATCAAATCGTTCTTCTTGGACATGCTCCGCAAGATAGGGTTCGAGGGCTTCACCGGCGTGACGCTCTCCGACAACGAGCTGCGCTACCTGCTGTGGCGGAGCTATGAGAATCTTGCAGAGCCGGGCAGATACCGCGGCATTTTGGAGGAAGCCGCCGACATCGCCACGCAAATGCGATTGAAAGTGGGCAATTACGCTCAACGCGCGGACGCCGCGCAGCGAGTGGCGGAAAGCGGCGATTTTCTTTACCGCGATGTCGAAGATGTTATTGATTGGGCTATAATTTGTTTGAGGTTTATGTCAATCGGAAGGACAATTTTGCGGATAAGGAAAAATCCAAATTCTCATAGCCCAACAGCGAATCAATCTCGCTGACGTGGATTATTTGGATTCCGTGGCAAATATAGTATTTATAAATGAAGAAAAAGCCCTCAATTATCTACGCATTTCCGCACTAATTGCGGAGGCACAAGATAATCAAGAGCTTATATTTTAGTTGAACGTTTTCCAAACAGCGGTACAATTCCGCTGACGTTAGAAAACAATTCAACCACGTTGCAAATATAGTGAAAGTCGAGTGCAGAACAATCAAGCTTGCTTGAAATTGTTATGCCGAGGCGCATCCTATATTATTCAAATATAGCGAAAGTTGAAAGCTGAAGAAAAAAGAGTTCATTCATTTTTCTTCTGCCGAAACGCATCCTGTATTATCCAAATATATCTTTTGTGCGGTGCGGAATGCAAAGAGCTTGCTCAATTTGCATTCCCGAGGCGCAGTTTGTATTGTTTAAATATAGAGAAAGGCGTGTACAAAAAAGAAGGTGCGCGTTTTTTTCCGACACACCTTCTTGTGACTCCAACAGGATTCAAACCTGTAACCTTCTGATCCGTAGTCAGATGCTCTATTCAATTGAGCTATGGAGCCGTTCCATAAAAAAGTGACTCCGACAGGATTCAAACCTGTAACCTTCTGATCCGTAGTCAGATGCTCTATTCAGTTGAGCTACGGAGCCATTTTTTCGTTTGCGACTGCAAAGATACTCACTTTTTTGAGACAAACAAAGAAAAAACGATTTTTTATTGCCGTGCTGTTGAAAAATTCACAAAATCTTTTCAATTTGCAAAAGCGGTTTTTTTTGCGGCACTCTAACTAAAAACCTTGCAGGGCGTGCCTCGGGGATGCAAATTGAGCAAGCTCTTTGCATTCCGCTCGGCTTTCACTATATTTGCACCAAACGTTCTGACATGAAGAAAAATTTGTTTGTCTTATGCTTTTTGGCATACATGCCCATTGTTTCCGCTCAAATCAGCTTTACCGGAAACACAAGGGACATTGTGACTGTCGAACCCGATCCCGGCACGGGATTGGATGCCATATATGTGTTGCACGACATCGAAAGCATTGCGGTTTCCTACACTTCGCCGGTTGGCGGCTCGAATGCGAAATGGTATTCGTACAAGGAGCAGGGGGGCGCGTATGCCACTGAACTGACCAATGTCGAGCACGTCGGCAGTACTTCGACATTGCGCCAAATCGAAGGCGACTGCGGATATATCATTGAGGATGGAGCGGAGCGATATTATTTTTGGGTTGTAAACTACGCGAATTACCGCTTCGAACTTCGCAGCGTCGGTTTTCCCGAAGAGCAAGATTGCGGCTTGGCCACATTGGAATTTGATGCCGATTGCGACCCTATAACGTACTACACGATTACCGGCGTGCCCAAAACATTGGAACGAGGAATTCATCTATACTACACGACGCTTGTCTGGGATGAAGAAAATTCCGTTTATGCGGAACTCGAAACGGACATGATTCTGGATCAAATCAATGCAAGGACAGTGGTTCAGGCTCCTCTGTGCAATACGATATTTTCGGTGGAAGGCGACCGCTTCCTCGAGGCATGGGGAGAGGCTGTCGGGTACACGACAGACACGTATGAGACCAAATCGATAGAAGTGAAAACAGAAGCTGTCCAAGCCGAACGCGACAATGCCAACGAGCAAAAAGAAGAAAGTGAAAATTTGGGAGGCTCGGCTCCGGTCGACATTTCATTCCGTTCCTATTGCACCGATGCCGTTGCTCACAAGGAATGGCAATTTTCGAGAGATCCGGAGTTTGCTGCCATCGAGCTGCGCTTCAATGAAGACGATTTAGACTATTCGTTCAGGGAAGATGGAACTTACTACGTGAAATTCGTGGCAAGCAACAGCGATGCATCCTGTTCGACGGAAAGCGACATATATACGATAACGGTTGGCGAATCAGCGTTGCAATGCCCAAACGCGTTTTCACCCAACGCATCTCAGGGCATTAACGACGAATGGAAAGTGTCGTATAAATCCATCGTATCTTTCCGCTGTTGGATTTTTGACAGGTATGGAACCCAAATCTTTTCGTTTGAGGATCCGGCGGCAGGCTGGGATGGCAAATACAAAGGAAAATTCGTCAAGGCCGGCGTATACTACTACGTGATAGAAGCGACCGGCGCAGATGGCAAAGAATATAAATTAAAAGGAGATATAAACATATTAAAAAGCACAGGGGATGACAACAACACGACGAATTAAATGCTGGGCATTGGCATTATTGATGGCCGTGCCTTGCAGCGGATTGGCCCAAAACACTGTTAGCGCGCCGGATGTGCCGACACAAATTGAATTTGCAGGAGAAAAATTCGATTTAAGCAGGGCTGATTTCCAAGAGCGATTGGACAGAGAATTGCTATCCATGTCGTTCGGCCATATCAACACCATTCTTACCATAAAGCGCGCAAACCGTTATTTGCCTGTCCTGTCGACTATCATGCAAAAAGAAGGAATTCCCGCCGATTTCGTCTACATGGTTGCCATAGAAAGCCATTACGACGACACAGCCCTGTCGCCGGCCGGAGCGGCCGGCATGTGGCAAATGATGCCGGCTACCGCGAAAGAATACGGTTTGGAAGTGACAAAATACGTGGACGAACGATACGACGCTGAGAAAGCGGCCGTGGCAGCATGCAAATATTTGAAGAAAGCTTATGCCAAGTACGGCAACTGGCTTGCGGTTGCCGCGTCGTACAATGCCGGAATGCGGCGCATTTCTGACGCGTTGGCGGATCAAAAAGCAGATTGTGTGACAGATTTGTATCTCAACAACGAAACTTCGCGCTATATATTCCGTTTATTTGCCATGAAAACAATCATGGAAAATCCTGCAAAATACGGATTCCGTTTCAAAGCAAATCAGCTGTACCAACCATTGGAATGCCGGAAAGTGACGGTGTCCGAGCCTGTGGAGAGCTGGATAGACTGGGCGCGCAAACACAAAATATCGTATGCCTTGTTGCGTGAACTAAACCCATGGATTCGCAACGACTCATTGCCAAATCCACAAGGCAAAACGTATAAAGTGAACGTGCCGAAGGCTAATGGCAGTTTTACAAGCGGACAACTAAAAACATATAATCAAAATTGGGTAAAATAACAGAAAACATCGACGACGTAGCGAATTCCGTTGCCGTTTATGGGGCACGAGTTCACAACCTGAAAAATATAGATGTGCTCATACCGCACAACAAATTGACCGTAATTACCGGTTTGAGCGGAAGCGGAAAATCGTCTTTGGCATTCGACACGATATATGCCGAAGGGCAGCGTCGTTACGTCGAAACATTCTCTTCGTACGCCCGCAACATGCTGGGCGTATTGGAGCGCCCCGATGTGGACAAAATCACAGGATTGTGCCCCGTAATTTCCATTGAACAAAAAACAGTAAATAAAAACCCTCGAAGCACCATCGGGACAATCACTGAGATTTACGATTTCTTGCGATTGCTTTACGCGCGAGCCGGTGAAGCCGTTTCGTATGAAAGCGGAAGCAAGATGGTAAAATATACGGAGGAGCAAATCGTAAATCTAATCATCGAAAAATTCCAGAACGCCAAAGTGATGGTGCTGTCCCCATTGGTAAACAACCGTAAAGGCCACTACAAAGAATTATTCGAGCAATTGCGGAAAAAAGGCTATTTGAATGTGCGCGTGGATGGCGAAATCCGTGAAATATCCGTAGGCATGCGATTGGACCGATACCGCAACCACAGCATTGAACTGGTTGTCGACAAGTTGAAAGTTGACAAAAAAGACCGTCAACGCTTGAAAGACACAGTTGCAATAGCCATGAAGCAAGGCAACGGCATCATCATGGTCTACAACGTCGACACTGCCGAATCCTTCTATTACAGCAAATCTTTGATGGATCCCATCACTGGACTTTCATATAAAGAGCCCGCACCACACAATTTTTCATTCAACTCGGCATTGGGAGCATGTCCGAAGTGCAAAGGCTTGGGGACCATCAACTTGATTGATTATGAAAAAATCATACCTGACAATACGAAATCCATATTCTCCGGAGGCATCCTGCCCTTAGGAAGCTATAAAAACAATTTCATATTCGAACAGATAGCTTCGATATGCGAGAAAGCCGGATACACACTAAAAACACCCATTAAGGATTTGCCCGAAGATGTGATGGATGCCATACTCAACGGCACGACGAACGGAGTCCAAACGGTGGAAGGCTATTCCATGGGATATTTCCCGACCTACGAAGGAATATTGAAATATATCGAAATGCAGCAAAACGACGAAATGTCGTCAAAATCCCAAAAATGGGCAGAACAGTTTTATTCGCAAACGACATGCCCGGAGTGTCATGGTGCAAGATTAAACAAAGAAGCGCTGCATTACTATATCGACGGGAAAAACATCTACGATCTTTCCCGCATGGAATTGTCGGAATTAAAAAATTGGATTGACGGAGTGGAAGACCGCCTGAACGACCGGCAACGAATCGTGGCAAAAGAGATTTTAAAGGAAATCAGAGCCCGATTGCATTTTTTGAACGATGTTGGATTGGACTACTTGTCGTTAGCCCATAGTTCGTTGGCACTTTCCGGAGGAGAAAGCCAACGCATCAGATTGGCCACACAAATTGGTTCACAATTGGTCAATGTGCTGTATATATTGGATGAGCCAAGCATTGGATTGCATCAAAGAGACAATGCCCGATTGATTCATTCCTTGAAAGATTTGCGCGACATTGGCAATTCCGTTATTGTCGTGGAGCACGACAAGGATATGATGATGCAAGCCGATTACGTTGTCGACATCGGTCCGGGAGCCGGCAGGAAAGGGGGAAATGTCGTGTTTGCCGGCAATCCGGAAGCCCTTAAAAATAGCGGTACCCTGACAGGCGACTATGTCGACGGCAAACGAAAAATAGAAATTCCTCAAATTCGAAGAAAAGGCAATGGCAAATATTTAGAGTTGAAAGGATGCAATGGAAATAATTTAAAAAATATCGATGCCAAAATCCCGTTGGGGATGTTTATTTGCGTCACGGGAGTTTCCGGAAGCGGCAAATCAACGCTCATCAACGAAACATTGCAGCCGATATTAAGCCGGCATTTCTACAAATCGCTCAAAGAACCTTTGGAATACGGAGAAATCAAGGGGTTGGAGAATATCGACAAAGTAGTGACTGTCGATCAAGCGCCCATTGGCAAAACACCGAGGTCCAATCCGGCCACATACACCAATGTTTTTTCCGACATCAGGAATTTGTTTGTCGAACTGCCAGAAGCCAAAATACGCGGCTACAAGCCGGGGAGATTTTCGTTTAATGTGGCAGGCGGGCGTTGTGAGACCTGCAAAGGCAATGGCTACAAGACAATTGAAATGAACTTCTTGCCAAATGTTCTTGTCCCATGTGAGGCATGCAACGGGCAACGATACAATAGGGAGACATTGGAGGTGCGATTCAAAGGGAAATCCATTGCCGACGTGTTGGACATGACAATCAATAGGGCAGTCGAGTTTTTCGACGGATTCCCGAATATCCTTCACAAAATAAAAGTATTGCAAGAAGTCGGCTTGGGATACATAAAATTGGGGCAACCTTCAAGCACGCTTTCAGGAGGAGAGTGCCAACGAGTGAAATTGGCAACCGAGCTGGCAAAAAAAGATACAGGACGTACTTTATACTTGTTGGACGAACCGACAACCGGACTACATTTTGAAGACATTCGAATATTGTTGGATGTATTGAATAAATTGGTGGAAAGAGGCAATACGGTCTTGGTTATTGAGCATAATATGGATGTCATAAAAAGTGCCGACCATGTAATCGACATGGGACCGGAAGGCGGCAAAAATGGAGGCATTATCGTCGCTTCGGGAACTCCCGAGGAAATTGCCGCTTGCAAAACATCCATTACAGGACAATTTTTAAAGAGAGAGTTAAACGAGCGCATATAACAATAAAAAACATGAAAGTTGCGGATTTGCTTAAAAATAGGACAGAGTGTGGCTTTTCCTTTGAAATATTGCCACCCTTGAAAGGACGTGGCATTGTTCAAATCTATGATGCCATTGATTCTCTACGGGAATTCTCTCCATTGTATATCAATATTACAACTCATCGAAGCGAGTATATCTTTAAAAGCAATGCCGACGGGTCTTACCAACGAATTTCCGAACGCGTGAGGCCGGGAACGGTGGCAGTTGCTGCCGCGATACAACAAAAATACGGCATCCCGACAGTGCCACACCTGATATGCAGCGGTTTCACCAAAGCAGAAACCGAGTATGCCTTGATTGATTTGAACTTCTTGGGAATTACCAACTTATTACTTTTGAGAGGCGACAAGGCCAAACATGAAAACCGGTTTGTCCCGACAGACGGCGGACATACGCATGCGATAGAATTGCAACAACAAGTCAATGATTTCAATAACGGGCTGTTTTCCGACGGAACGGAAATGGAGATTGTGACGGGAGAGAAATTTTCTTACGGCGTGGCCGGCTACCCTGAAAAACACGACGAATCGCCCAACATGGACATCGATATGATGTACTTAAAGCAAAAAGTCGACAATGGAGCAGATTACATTGTGACACAAATGTTTTTTGACAACAAAAAATATTTTGACTTTGTGGAAAAATGCAGGGCATTGGGCATTCGCGTGCCAATTATTCCCGGATTGAAACCGATTGTCACTCCCAACCAATTAAATGTGCTTCCAAAAGTGTTTCATGTCGATTTGCCGACCGACTTGGCAAAAGCACTTGCAAATTGCAAGAATAACGAGGCAGCAAAGCGAGTAGGAATCGAGTGGTGCACAATGCAGGCAAAAGAATTAAAATCAAAAGGCCTAAACAAAACGCAGATAGCTCGTTGTTTGGGAATTAACCGTAACACCGTTCGTAAATATCAGTCGATGAGTGAGAGCGAGTTTATGAACAGCCAGAGCTATCGTCGTAATTATAACCATAAACTGGACCCGTATGAGGATTTTGTACATAAGAGTCTGGACTCTCATCCTTATCTGTCGAGTAGCCAGATACGAGACTGGCTACGTGAACAGTATGAAGACTTCCCCGATGTAGGGCAAAAGACAGTTTACAACTACGTGCAGTACATCCGTCGCAAATATCATATCTCCAAGCGTGTCGGGCATGGTAACCGTCAATACGAGAAGCAACCAGACACAGCCTATGGAGAATACGCTCAAGTTGATTTTGGCGAACGATGGATGTATGATAAGGAGCATCATCCGGTCAAAGTCTACTTCTATGCCATTGTCTTATGCCGGAGCCGATACAAGTATATTTACTTCAGCCGGAGTCCTTTTACAACAGCCTTGACGGTTTATGCCCATGAGTTGTCGTTTGCCTATCTCGGAGGCA
>OIXG01000618.1_pt1 | contig 41326 bp, 47 predicted proteins | sample 1587731 | NCBI WGS metagenome assembly OIXG01 (sample SAMEA3888908, study PRJEB22519) | human gut metagenome | biome: human gut; feature: human-associated habitat; material: faeces | place: Denmark | collected 2010 | reverse complement strand
GCCGCAAGCCACCATTTTTGATGACTTGCGGCTGTTCTGTTCAGCAGCTCTTTTGTTATTCTCCATCTTGTACATTTCGCTTCGCCGAAGCGCTGGAAGTGGACGATCTCCCGGGCACGCAGGAACTTGATGGCATCGTTGACGTCCGGATCATCGGACAGGCGCAGAATGTTGTCGTAGGTCAGGCGCGCCTTCTGTTCGGCGGCCAGATCCTCCGTCAGGTCGGCGATCATGTCGCCGGTAACGCCGATGGAGCCTGCCGACCAGGGAAAACCGGACGCCGCGGTGGGATAGACTCCCGTGGTATGATCCACAAAGTAGGCGTCAAATCCGGCAGTCCGGATGTCCTCGTCGGACAGGTTTCGCGTCAACTGGTGAACAATAGTCCCCACCATCTCCAGGTGTCCCAGTTCCTCTGTGCCGATGTCGGTAAGCAGGCCCTTCAACTCAGCGTAGGGCATGGAGTACCGCTGGCTAAGATAGCGCAGAGAAGCGCCCAATTCACCGTCCGGGCCACCATACTGACTGATAATGACCGCTGCCAGCTTAGGGTTGGGATTCTTGATCTTCACAGGGTATTGCAGCTTTTTCTCATAGACAAACATGGCTCAGTTCCCCTTTCCATCCCACGGCCACGGGTCGTTCAGCCATTGGTAGCTGCCCGGCGTGATATCCGTCTGCATCAACGGTCCGCACTTTTCCTGATAGCGTTTACGCCCCTCCTGGCCCAGCCGGATGTATGACCAGTACAGCTCCAAAGCCTGCTGGTCATCTGCGTGTGTGGTCAGGTAAAGACCCAGCTCATCGATAGCAAAATCCAGCGCCATCAGCTCCAGCAGGGGACCGTCTACCTGTGGAAAGCGGGACCGCAGCTCCTTGTGGAAGGGAAGATCAAGGCCGGGAAAGAGTGTGCCCTGCCGCAGGGCCTCCTGGTCGTCGTAGCGCACGGGGTCTGTACCTTGCATGGCCACATAGGGGAAAGCCAGCGCACCGCAGGCCGGAAGCTGGCCGGTACCTTCGCCGCAGGCGGGCTGTGTTTCCGCCCGCGCTGCCGCCGTTTTCTCTGTATACAAGAGAATTTCCTCCTTTTGTCGGTAGTGGAGCCGTTCACAGCGGCTCGCTATATCTTATGCCTTGGCGGTTTGGGCGGTGAAGAAAATCGTTTTCAATTTTGCTATGCTGTGTTACAATGAAGAAAACACACATAAACTCTCCCGGAGGGGAGGGAGGTCCATGGTGTTGCTGCTTCGCAAACGACATCTGCTGACAGTTGTGGCCGCGGTAGCGTTGTGCGGTGCACTGCTGCTGACCGCGCGTCCCGGGGCGGCGGCCGTTTCGGGCAGCGCTTCGCCACAGCGGGCGGTCATCTTGGATGCCGGCCACGGCGGCGCGGACGGCGGGGCGGTGTCGGACAGCGGCGTGGCCGAAAGCGGCCTGAATTTGGCCATTACCCTGCGCCTGGCGGATGTGCTGACCTTCTGCGGCTATGAAGTGCTGCTGACCCGGACAGGGGAGGCGGCCCTATGTGACGATCCTGCCGCTACGCTGCGGCAGCAGAAGGTATCCGACACGAAAAAGCGTGTGGAGATCATCAACAGATGCGCTGACGCTCGGCTCATCAGTATCCACCAGAACAGCCTGCCGGGTCATCCCGGTGTCAGCGGTGCGCAGGTCTTCCATAACGGACAGGACGGTGCAGAAGCGCTGGCGCTGTGCATTCAGAACGATCTGAATATGGCTGTTAATACCCGGGAAAAAGCAGCAAAGCGTATCGACGACAGCATTTACATCATGAAGCATGCGGACTGCCCCGCCGTGCTGGTGGAATGCGGATTTCTGTCAAACCCGGAGGAGACGGTGCTGCTTCAGCAGCCAGACTATCAACTGCACATGGCCGCTGCCATCGCAGCGGGTTTTTGCCAATACTGTACAAATGAGGGATGAAATATGAAGGCTAAGACCGTGTTTTTCTGCACCGAGTGCGGCAGCGAGAGTCCTCGCTGGTCCGGACGCTGCACGGTGTGCGGCGCATGGAATTCCATGGTGGAGCAGGCGGCGGAGCGTCCGTCCAAAAACAGCAAAATATCCCGTGTAAAGGCGCCTGTAAAGGTATCTCGCATTACGGATATGCAGGCGGACGAGGAAATACGTTTCTCCACCGGAATGGGTGAACTGGACCGCGTGCTGGGCGGCGGTGCGGTGAAGGGGTCGCTGGTGCTGGTGGGCGGCGCACCCGGTATCGGCAAATCTACCCTGATGCTGCAGATATGCCAGCAGTTGGGGAAGTTTGCTAAGGTGCTGTATGTATCCGGCGAGGAGTCTACCCGTCAGCTGAAGCTGCGGGCGGAGCGCCTGCGTGTGGACAGCGAAAACCTGTTTGTCCTGTCCGAAACGCGGCTGGGTGATGTGTTGGAATGTGTACAGCAGGAGCAGCCCGACATCCTGATTGTGGATTCGATCCAGACGCTGTACAACGAGGAGCTGGATTCGCCTGCTGGCGGCGTGGGGCAAGTGAAGGACTGCACCATGGCGCTGATGCAGCTGGCGAAGGGGCAGGGGGTCACGGTGTTTGTCATTGGCCATGTGAACAAAGAAGGCTCTATCGCCGGTCCTAAGGTGCTGGAGCACATGGTGGACTGTGTGCTGTACTTCGAGGGCGACAGGCACATGACATACCGCATCCTGCGGGCGGCAAAAAACCGCTTCGGCGCCACCAACGAGATCGGCGTGTTCGAGATGCTGGACGCCGGGCTCCGTGAGGTGGAGAACCCCTCAGAAATGCTGCTTTCCGGCCGCCCCGCCGACGCCTCCGGCACCTGTGTTACCTGCGTGATGGAGGGCGCGCGGCCCGTGCTGGCAGAGGTGCAGGCCCTGCTGGCGCCCTGTGCCGGGGCACGTCCCATGCGCAGCAGCAACGGCTTTGACTACAACCGTGCCTCCATGCTGCTGGCGGTACTGGAAAAGCGCGGCAGCCTGAAAGTCAGCCAGTGTGATGCCTATCTGAATATCATCGGCGGCTTGACTTTGGATGAGCCTGCCGCCGACCTAGCGGCGGTGGTAGCCATCGCCTCCAGTTATTTGGATAAACCTGTCCCCAGCACGATGGCGGCGATAGGGGAGGTGGGTCTTTCCGGCGAGATACGCAGCATCACCCACATGGAACAACGCCTGTCGGAAGTAAAGCGTTTAGGCTTTACGAAATGCATGGTGCCAGCTCACAAGGTCAAAGATCTGAAGGCACCCGTTGGTTTGGAGCTTCTTCCGGTGGCGAATATCTCCCGGGCGTTGCAGCTGCTGGCTCGGGGACAATAGGCACATAATGGAGGCAAGGGTGGGAAGCGCTTGGTTGGCCAATCGCGTTGTCGCAGGTGTCCAGCGTGCACACGCCGTCCTGCTGCCAGCGACAGCTGTCGATGCAGGGTATCATACCATCACTCCTTTGCCGTAGTTTGGCCGTTGACGGTCCATTCTATGAAAACAACTGTTACTGCCGCGTAACCCTTTTGTAATTGACATTATTTTTGCTGTTTGGTATACTTTTGCTATAATGAGAGGCAGAAGCATCGGTATGTCATGTACGAGGAGGGCTTGCTATGAAGCGTAAAATGTGTTCCCTAATTTTAGCCATCGTTACCTTTATCGCGGCATACATGATCATGAGCTTTGCTATCCCCGGATTCCGCATCAAATTAGAGGCGGAGCCGGCCGTGGTCTTTGTGGAAACGCTGAAAATCCTCTGGCCCTTTAAGGCATCAGTCTCCCTGATCGCGGCGGTACTTATCGGCGGTCTGCCGCTGGTACTCGGAAAACGGAAATAAGAAAAAGCATCCCCCGGCGCATGCGCCGGGGGATGCTTTTCGCTTATTTTTTCTTCTTGTCAATGGGCTTGCCGTCCATGCCCACGGGCCCCTTACCGTTGATGGCGCGGTAGTGGTTCAGCTTGTCCACGCGCTTCTGGCGCTTGAGCTGCTTTTCCTTCTCCTTGGCCTTTTGAGCGGCAGCTTTTTTGTCTGCCTCTTTTTTCTTGCGATACTCGGCCTTCTGCGGATCTTCGTCTTCCACCAGGTCCTTGTACTTTTCCGGATGGCGTGCCCAGTCGATGCGGTAGATCGTCAGAGATACAAATAAAATCGCGCCCACGGCGATCATCCCGTAAAAAATAAAATTCCAGAACATGGTCAGCAGCGCCCTCCCAAACCTATTTTGTTCAGTATACCGTAAAATTGGCGGCAATGCAAGTAGTTTTACAAACAGGGAGAAGGCCGTGTGGAATTTTCGGTTGTTTTTTGCGCCGGCAGGGGGTATAATGGGCCCGTCAAAAGATGGTTTCCGGGGAAATGGGAGCCAAAAACGGAGGTAAAAGGAAATGTTTACATCTTTTAAAGAATTGGAAGCCTATGTGCTGGGCTGCGGCATGAAGAAGCGCATCGCGCTGGCCAATGCCCACGATGAACCGGCGCTGAGCGCGGTGGTCAACGCCCGCCGCAAGGGCGTTGTCGAGGGTACGCTGGTAGGTAAAAAGAATGAGATCATCGCCATGCTGCATGAAATGGGCGAGAGCGAGAAGGACTATGAGATCGTGGATTTCGATGGCGAGGAGCTGGATGCCGCAAAGCTGACGGTGCAGCTGGTGCGCGAGGGCAAGGCGGATATCCCCATGAAGGGTATTCTCCAAACCTCCAACTTTGCCCGCGCCATTCTGAACAGAGAGACGGGACTGATCCCTGCCAGCGGCAAGCGCCTGGTGAGCCAGTGCGGCATCTTCGAGTACGAGGGCCGCTTCGTGATGATCACCGATGCCGCCATCAACATCGCCCCCGATGTGGATACCCAGATCGGCATTGTGGAGAACGCGCTGCCTGTGGCTAACGCGCTGGGGATCGAGTGCCCCAAGGTGGCGGTTCTGTCCGCCGTGGAGAACGTCACCGAGAAGATGCCCTCCACCGTTTCCGCTAAAGAGATCGCGGAGCGCGGTGTGCCCGGCTGCATCATTTCCGGCCCTCTGGCACTGGACGGTGCTATTTCCATGGAGTCCGTGAAGCACAAGGCCATCCATGATCCCGTGGCTGGCCAGGCGGACATCCTGCTGGTGCCCTATATCGAGATCGGCAACGTGCTGTATAAGGCCTGCACCTACATCGCCGGCAAGACCATGGCCAGCACCATCTGCGGCGCGTCCTGCCCAGTGGTCATCACAAGCCGCGCTGATACGCCTGACAGCAAGTATTACTCCATTCTGATGGCCGTTCTGCGCTGCCTGAAGGCGTAACATGGCCACAAAAGGGGAGAGGGACAACGTAATGTGACACAAAAGGACGGCGCAAGCCGTCCTTTTGCCGCATACAGGCCCTATGTAAAAGAAGAATTGCTTTACATTTTGCGGTGCTGTCCGCATACTTGAGGGCAGGAGGTGATGTTATGAGTATCGGAAATCAAATCATGTCTATCCGCAGAGAGCGGCAATTAACGCAAGAGCAATTCGGCAGCCTGTTCCATGTGACGCGGCAGACAGTTTCGAACTGGGAGAACGGAAAGAGTTATCCTGACTTACAGCTTCTCGTAGCCATCAGCGACCAATTTGGTATCTCACTCGATACACTGCTGAAGGAGGACACAAAGATGGTAAAAGCCATCGATAGGGAAAGGGGATTGGGAGTGGCCAAGCGGGAAAAAGCCGTAAATCACTTCTTCACAAGCGCGGGTACAGGGCTGGTCGCATCCTGTGTAATCTCTCCGGCATCTGCAGCTCGGACGGCAATTTTCATCGCAGGATTTTTGATGATACTTATCGGCTGGTGGAGACAGTCGCGCTGGGAAGAGAAAATGCTTTCACGCTTAGCGGAGAACCCAGACGAGAAAAACTGATTACGATTTTGTTCAATCTTGACTTGTTTGCGCCAGTCTGCTACCATGTTGCCACCGATACCCGCAGGAAGGAGGGGCTTTGAAAAGATAGATACGATTGAACAAAATAAAAATTTTGTTCAATCGAGTGGAGGGTAACCGCTCTTTTTCATATAGCAAGTCCGTTTTGGACTGATCTCGCCCTGAGTAAGCTATACAAGCCATTACCGGCGATCTGTAGTTGCCGCATGACAGTCTTGTACAGAATACTGACCCAAATACCCGCCACACCGCAGTTTTTTTCAAGGCATTGTACATATGGATTACCGTACCAATTCGCCCCAGCTGCTGCTGGATTTTCTCAGCTACCACGAAACCATCAAAGCGCATTCTCAGCGCACCGTGGATGAATACTATCTGGATATGCGAAATTTCTTTCGCTATCTGAAGCAGCAGCGTGACCCGGCGCTTGCCGGTAAAGCGTTGGACGAGATCGACATCCGTGACGTGGATATTGACTTCATTTCCCGCATCACATTGACGGACATTTACAGCTATCTGACCTATCTTAGCCGTGATCGTGTACAGCATCAAAATAGTGAAATTTCTAACAAAGGTCTGAACGCTGCTTCTCGCGCCCGAAAATTGGCTACAATTCGTTCGTTTTTTAACTATATTTGCAATAAACGGCATCTTTTGGAAGACAACCCCTGCAAGGACGTGGATACGCCCAAGCAGATGAAGTCCCTCCCCCGCTATCTGACCCTGAATGAGTCCCTTTCCCTGCTGGAGAGCGTAGATGGCACCAACCGTGAGCGTGACTACTGCATTCTGACGCTGTTTTTGAACTGCGGTCTGCGGATATCTGAGCTGATCGGCCTGGACATCACGGATATTCACGATGATGCCCTGCGGGTGCTGGGCAAAGGCAATAAGGTCCGTGTGGTCTATCTCAATCAGGCCTGCAAGGATGCGCTTGCGCGGTATATGGCGGTACGCCGGCCCATTACCGGGCGGGATAAAAACGCACTGTTTCTCTCCGGGCAGAATAGGCGCATCAGCCGTTCCATGGTCCATGCGCTGGTGAAAAAACACCTGTCCGCCGCGGGGTTAGACACTGAAAAATACTCCAGCCACAAGCTGCGCCACACCGCTGCCACATTGATGCTGCAAAACGGCGTGGACGTGAAGGCGGTGCAGGAGGTCCTGGGGCATGAGCACCTGAATACCACGGAGATCTATACGCATATTGACAACGAGGCGCTGCGTGTAGCTGCAAAGGCAAATCCCTTGTCACACGTGAAGATGAAAGGGAAAATTGAAGATAGTGACAGTAAAAAGACGGAGGATTGACCTCCGTCTTTTTGTATTTTGCATATTGAAAACCGCCCAATAGAGGTGTGGCCGGATCATATTCATATGCTTCTTGATATCCCGCCCAAAATCACGGTTTCGAGCTTTTTGGGATATACACCCGGCTTCGCCGAGGGATATTTATTTGTTCGTTTCCTTGGCCTTCTCCTGCTGCTTTTTCAGCCGTTCTCCCACCTTTTTCATCAGGCGCAGACACAGCGCCGAGCTGGCAGCCAACAGCACCGTTCCCGCCAAAAACTCTTTCTTTTTCATATACCGGCTCCTTTCTATGCCTACCGTTTTTTGCAGTATAGCACATTACGATCCCGTTTGCAAATGTGTCGCAGGTCAATTTTGCCGAACGGTTCAATATGTCACAAAGTTTGTCGAAAACTTCACATTTTCTGCCGATTTTTGTGACCACTTTTCGTTGTGGTTTTGACGGTACAGCACCTTAAATTTTTGGCGGGTTCACCAAAAATCAACGCACTGACGATTTCTGCCCTTCCTCTTTATTTACTTTACCGGGGAAATGTGCTTTAATAAGGCTGTACGTTCAGGCGCATTTGCGCCTCAACAAAATTTGAGGAGGAAAAGTACATGGTACAGTTTGCAAGTAGAATGGACCTGCTGAAGGGCTCCGAGATCCGCGAGCTTCTGAAGCTGACGGCGCAGCCCGACATACTCTCCTTTGCCGGCGGTATGCCCGCGCCCGAGCTGTTTCCCGTGGAGCAGATGATGGAGGCCTCTATCGCCGTCCTGAAGGAGCATGGCCGCGAGGCTCTGCAGTATTCCACCACCGAGGGCTTCCCCCGCCTGCGCGAGCAGATCGCCGAGCGTATGCTGGCCAAGAACAATATCCACACCGACAAGGATCACATCCTGGTGACCTCCGGTTCTCAGCAGGGTTTGGATTTCTCCGCACGTGTGTTCCTGAACCCCGGTGACGTCGTGCTGCTGGAGAGCCCCTCCTACCTGGGCGCCGTCAATGCGTTCAAGGCCTGCGAGCCCAAGTTCATCGAAGTTCCCACCGATGACGGCGGTATGATCATGGACGAGCTGGAGAAGATCCTGGCCACCACCGAGCGCGTGAAGATGATCTACGTCATTCCCGATTTCCAGAACCCCACCGGCCGCACCTGGGATCTGGATCGCCGTCATAAGTTCATGGAGATCATCAACCGCTATGAGATCCCCGTCATCGAGGATAACCCCTACGGTGAGCTGCGCTTCGAGGGTGAGTATATGCCCGCACTGAAGAGCCTGGACACCAAGGGTCTGGTGATCTATCTGGGCACCTTCTCCAAGATCCTGGCTCCCGGCTACCGTCTGGGCTGGGTCTGCGCCGAGGATGAGATCCTGGCTAAGTACAACTTCATGGAGCAGGCCGCCTCTCTGCAGGCATCCACCATCGGCCAGATGGAGACCTCCAAGTGGATCGATATGTTCGATCTGGACGCCCACGTCAACACCATCCGCGAGTGCTACCGCAAGCGCCGCGCCGTGATGCTGGAAACGCTGGCCAAGGAGCTGCCCGAGCCCTGCACCTTCACTCGTCCCGACGGTGGTCTGTTTGCTTGGGTCGTTCTGCCCGAGTACATGGACGCCAAGGATCTGCAGATGAAGTGCCTTGCCAAGAAGGTGGCCTTCGTTCCCGGCGGCTCCTTCTTCCCCAACGGCGGCCACGACAACACCCTGCGTCTGAACTACAGCTGCATGCCCGAGGAGAAGATCGTCAAGGGTATCACAGCGCTGTGCCAGACCATCCGCGAAAATCTTCGCTAACAGTCAAGATATAAGGAGACGACGCATCCCATGAAGCACGTAAAAGTCCTCATCGGCAACTATGGCAGCGGCAAGAGCGAATTGGCTCTGAATTTTGCTATGCAGGCGGCCGCGCGCGGCGACCGGACGGAACTGCTGGACCTGGATATGGTCAACACCTACTTCCGTCTGACAGAGCGCGGCAAGCTGGTGGAGCAGAAGGAGATCCGTTTGGTCTCCCCCAACTTTGCCTGCTCCGGTATCGAGACGCTCTCTCTCCCTGCCGAGGTGTCGTCCGCCTTTGTGCTGGATTGGGACACCGTCATATTCGATGTAGGCGGCGACGACGTGGGCGCCACAGCACTGGGCCGGTATCACCAGGACTTTGTGGACCTGGCGCCCGGTGCACTGGAGGTGCTGAACGTGGTGAATATCCGGCGGCCTTTGGCCGGCACGGTGGAGAAGCTTCTCCGTTTACAGGAGGGTATGCAGACCCACGCGCGGCTGCAGATCACCGGTATGATCAACAACACGAACCTCGCCACTGCTACCACCGAGCAAGACCTGTGGGATGGCTACCAGATGCTCCGTGAGGTCAGTGACCTCACGGGCATCCCGGTTTCCTACACCACCGGAAAAAAGGAGTTTCTGGACGCCTTTCTGGCCCGAAACCCTGATCCAAAATATGTGGGACAGCCCATTCCCATCGACGTGTATATGCACCGCGACTGGGACTCCTATATCGAGTACGGGCTGAACACCAAAAACCCTCACAAGGATATGTATTAAACCCGGTTACTTCCCTCTACGCGAAGGGATTGTAATAACACAGCAAAACAGCAAACACAGCATCGGAAAAGGAATTAAGAAAAGAGGTGTAAAGAGAGTGGTAAGAGTTACCATCGACGAAAATCTTTGCAAGGGCTGCGGTCTGTGTGCAAGAGCTTGTCCCAAGCACATCATCGAGTTGTCCAAGACCCGCATCAATGCAAAGGGCTACCATCCGGCAGAAGTGACGAACATGGAAGCGTGCATCGGCTGCACGTCCTGTGCCCGCACCTGTCCTGATGTGGTGATCCGAATCGAAAAAGACTAAGGAGGCAGAAAGAATATGGCTTTGACTCTTATGAAGGGCAGCGAAGCGATTGCAGAAGCCGCTATTCGTGCCGGCGCTCGCTTTTTCTTCGGTTACCCCATCACTCCGCAAACGGAGATCCCCGAATATATGTCCGCCCGCATGCCCGAGATCGGCGGCTGCTTCCTGCAGGCCGAGAGCGAAGTGGCGGCTATCAACATGGTGTATGGCGCTGCCGGTACCGGCGCCCGCGTCATCACCTCCTCCTCCAGCCCCGGCGTGTCCCTGAAGCAGGAAGGTATCTCCTACTGCGCAGGCGCCATGGTTCCCGCTGTCATCATCAACGTGATGCGCGGCGGCCCCGGTCTGGGTAATATCCAGGCATCCCAGGGCGACTATTTCCAGGGTGTCAAGGGCGGCGGCAACGGCGACTATCACCTGCTGACCTTCGCCCCCGCTTCTGTACAGGAGGCCATCGACCTGATGATGATCGCCTATGACAAGGCCGAAAAGTACCGTATCCCCGTGCTGTTCCTGGCGGACGGCATCATCGCTCAGATGATGGAGCCCGTGGAGCTGCCCGAGATGGTGGATTACAAGGTAGACCCGGAGAAGAAGCCCTGGGCCTGCACCGGCTGGAAGCCCGGCGATGATCCCGCTAAGCGCGGCATTATCAATTCTATCTACATCGATACCGAGAGCCTGGCTGTCCACAATGACGAGCTGCAGGCCATGTACAAGGAAGTCGTTGCCAACGAGCAGATGTGGGAAAGCTACAACTGCGAAGGCGCTGAGTACATCATTACTGCCTTCGGCACCGTGGCGCGTATCGCCAAGAGCGCTATCGCCGAACTGAAGGAAAAAGGCATTAACGTCGGCCTGGTCCGCCCCATCACTGTGTGGCCCTTCCCCTATGACGCTGTGCGTGAGGCCTGCTGCCAGCCCAGCGTGAAGGCCGTTCTGGACGTTGAACTGAACGAAGGCCAGATGCTGGAGGACGTAAAGCTGGCCATCAATGGCGCCAAGCACGTTGACTTCTTCGGTCATTGCGGCAGCCAGATGCCCTCTACCGACGAGATCGTCACCAAGATCCTGAGCATGAAGGAGGGTAAATAAGATGGCTGTACTGTTCGAAAAGACTAAGCTGCTGACTGACAAGCAGTTCCACTATTGCCCCGGCTGCAACCACGGCATCATCCACCGTCTGGTAGCCGAGGTCATCGACGAGATGAAATTAGACGGCAAGGTGATCGGTGTGGCCCCTGTCGGCTGCTCCGTGTTTGCCTACGACTATTTCAACTGCGATATGTACGAGGCTGCCCACGGCCGCGCACCCGCTGTTGCCACCGGTATCAAGCGCTCCGTCGGCAAGGATACTCTGGTATTCACCTATCAGGGCGACGGTGACCTGGCGTCTATCGGTACCGCGGAGATCGTTCACGCCGCCCACCGCGGCGAGAAGATCACCACCATCTTTGTCAACAACGCGATCTACGGCATGACCGGCGGCCAGATGGCCCCCACCACCCTGATCGGCCAAAAGGCAACTACCTGCCCTGCTGGCCGCAGCGAGGAGTGGAGTGGTCTGCCTATCAAGATGTGCGAGATGCTGGCCGCTGTTCCCAGTTCTTACTACATTGAGCGCGTGGCGGTCAACAATACCGCCAACATCGCCAAGGCCAAGAAGGCCATTGCCAAGGCCTTCCGTCTGCAGATGGAGGGTAAGGGCTTCACCATGATCGAGGTGCTGTCCACCTGCCCCACCAACTGGGGCCTGTCTCCGGTGGAAGCTATGAACTGGCTGGAGCAGAACATGATCCCCTACTATCCTCTGGGCGTTTACAAAGACAAGGAGGCGAAGTAACATGGAAAAAACCTTTATTTTCGCCGGTTTCGGCGGTCAGGGTATGCTGCTGATCGGTAAGTTCGTCGCCATGGCTTGCATGCTGGACGGTAAGCACGTTTCCTGGCTGCCCTCTTATGGCCCCGAGATGCGCGGCGGTACCGCCAATTGCTCCGTCATCGTCTCCGATGACCCCGTTGCCTCCCCTCTGGTGGACAAGGCCGACGTGATCGTGGCCATGAACCGTCCTTCTCTGGACAAGTTTGAAGCACACGTGAAGCCCGGCGGCGTTCTGGTCATCAACAGTTCTATCATCGACCGCAAAGCGGTTCGCGATGATATCACCGTGGTGTACTGCGATGCCAACGGCATTGCCGAATCCATCGGCAACCCCAAGGGTGCCAACGTGGCCATCCTGGGCGCGACCCTGGCTAAGGCCCCTGTCACCTCTGTGGATAGTATGATGGAAGCAATCCGCATTGAGCTGGGCGAGAAAAAGGCCCGCTTCCTGGAGGGCAACAAGAAGGCTCTGCTGGCCGGCATGGAAGCCGCTAAGTAAGTCGTTCATACATTCTTACATCATTTTGGCCCCCGGCATCCGTATGGTTGCCGGGGGCTTTCTTTTGTTTGCTACTATTTTCACCGAATGGTTTATTAAAAAGAAAAGGCCCGTGAAAAAGGTTTCCTTCACAGAAAAAAACTATTGACTTCCTACCAAACGTTTGGTATCATTACTCCATTATAAGGAGGTGTCACTTTTGAGCTCTTTTTCTTATTTTGTGGGACAGCGCATCAAAAAATACCGCAAGAGCCGCGGCTATACCATCGAGCAATTCTCCGCCATGATCAATAAGAGCAAAGCGACGCTATCCAAGTACGAAAACGGTGCCATTACCATCGACATCGAAACACTGTACGAGATTGCGCAGGCACTGGATATTGATCTAAAATGCTTCATCGATTATCAGCCCCCCATGTTCCATGCGGAGCCGGCGCTACCTAAGAATAGCTACTTCAATCAGACATTGGCCTATATGTACTACTATGATGGCCGTATTCGCCAGATGGTACGCTCACTTCTTCGGTTTTCTCAGTCAGTAGACCACGAGAGTGTCGAGGTCACGTTGTATATGGGTGTGGCGTCCTTCTCCGACCCGGACCGTTGCCAGCATCTGTTCACCGGAGAGATGAAGGCTTACGACACCATCACCCACATGGTGTTGACCAATCAGATCAACGAGGCGGAAAAGATGTATATCTGTATGCTCAATCCCATGCAGAACCGTATGCCCGCCGTGGGACTGGTATCCGGTATCGGCTCCTCCCCGTTCTTTGCACCCATTGCATTGAAGGCGCTGATCTCTAAAGAGCCGCTGGAGGAAAACGACCGCCTGCTGGGCACCATCAAACTGGATAAGGATGATTATCATTTGCTGCGTTACTACAATATGATGGTGGTCAACCGTCCGGCCGCCCTATCCTTACAATAATATTTGACCGCGCAAAGGCTGTGAAGATATACTCCTTCACAGCCTTTAGTTCATTTTCTGCAATTCTCGCCGCAGGCGCAGGATGATACGCTTCTCCAGCCGTGATATGTAGCTCTGCGAAATCCCCAATCGATCCGCCACCTCCTTTTGGGTGAGCTCCTTGATACCGCCCAGGCCAAACCGCATGGTAATGATATCCCTCTCTCTCGGACTGAGGTGCGATACCGCCGTTTGCAGCAGCTGCCGGTCCACATCCGCTTCAATGGGCCGCATGACCACATCGCTGTCAGTCCCCAGTACGTCGCTGAGCAACAGTTCTTTTCCGTCCCAGTCGGTATTCAGCGGCTCATCGAAACTGACCTCTGTCCGTTGTGCGCCGTTCTTCCGCAAGTACATGAGAATTTCATTCTCAATACACCGCGAGGCGTAGGTAGCCAGCTTGATATTCTTATCTGTCCGGAACGTATTGACCGCCTTGATCAATCCGATAGTGCCAATGGAGATCAGGTCCTCTATATGGATACCGGTATTTTCAAAACGTCTGGCTATGTAAACCACCAACCGCAGGTTGTGTTCGATCAGCGTCTGCCGCACCTGAAAATCGCCGGTATTCAGCTTTTCCAGCAGAACAGACTCCTCATCTCTCGGTAAGGGCGGCGGCAGCGTATCGCTCCCGCCGATGTACATGACCTTATCCGGCCTGTATACGCTGTGCCACAGGCGTTTCAGCCAAATCAGAAGCTTTGCCATGCCCTATTCTCCCTTCCATTGCCCCCCACAGGGCGTGATACCCGCCGCCATCACTGACAGCTTGCTCCGACAGCGCGACGGGTGTCCGTGGATAGCGTTTGCCATTCACTTCTATGTAATCGCTACAGGCTGCCAACAGCAGGCCTGCAGCCGTCCCCACCGCGCGAAAAGGCAACAGTGTAAACCGTACCGGACAACCTATTCGGTGCAGCTTTGCCATTTTCTCTTCCGGAGACAGCTGCTCTGCCAAAACATCGGCCACCGCCGGTGTCCATAATGCGTCTGCGGAACGGCGCTCCATTACCAGCGCCGGACACCCGGTAACCGGATCCCTCAGTGTATTACCAGTGTCGTGCAGGGCGGTAACGGTTTGTATCCTTCCGCCGACAGATACTTTGATCTGCAACAATTCTCCCCCTCCATGACGTGCTGCCTGACCGGCAAAAAGCCGGAGAAGCACGTAAAACAATATACTGACCAGTATAAGCGCTTGCCAGCTAACATCGGCGTAATACAACCGCTGTGCCAGTCCCGCCACCGAGCCAAAGGCTAGACCGAGCGCCAGCAGGGTGCCGGCGAGGGCGGCCGAAAGCAAAAAAAATGTGAGGACCGGGCGGAAACGGCGAAACGCGGCAAGCGCCAGCAAGCCTCCAAAGGCCAATCGGATCGCCGGGTGAGCCAAAAATGCAAGCTCGGAAATAAAGACCGCAGCCGCGTAAACGCCGCCCAGCACCGCGCAAAAAATCAGCCGCCTTCGATGCAGCGGAAAGCCGCAAAGCCTTGCGGCACATAGGAAAAGCAGATAGTCTACCACGCTGTTGAGCAGGAAAACGCGGTCCAGATACACCACAGTCATTGCCTCACCTCGCTGCCACTATTATAGAGCGGCGGGACGAAAAAAAACGTCGCAACCAGGCGGGCACCGCAGCATTTGTAACCGGTTCGTTACCGCTTTATAATCCATCCGTCACCGCTTTTTATTGACATTCCGCGTCATTTTGGTATACATTTTGGTATACATTTTGATATAGCTTTTGTTGCTCTTTTATGGCTATTGTTGACACCTTATTGGCACCTTTTCTATACCTCATGAGGATCAACCTCACGAGGGTGCGTTTTTTACGGGTCAAAAAATACCGTGATTGTATTTGATCTGCCCATATAGGATAAAGGCCAGGCCAATAGTTATCGCCGGAAAGATGATATAATCTATTGCCGCCTCATTCCAGAATGTGGCGAAATACGCCAAGATCAGGGACGCCCCCATAATGACCGTTCCCGTCCCCACCGCCTTACCGTATTTGGGGATGTCCTCTTCTTTCACTTTTCTGCGGTTATAGGAATGTATGGTGCTGATATTCCCTTTGATATTCAAGATGCCGAGCACCGACAAAAATATACCAAAAATCAAAAGCAATACATTATCCATAGCGGCCTCCCAAAAATAGAATAATTCTTCAAAGCTTTTGTCCAAAGCAATACAGAGGAAATAGATGACCCACGGGCTGTAAAGAATGGTATGGGCCAGCGCGGAGGACAGCACAGAAACCATGCAGCATACCAGCTGTCTGTATGGCGGCTCTCCCGCTAATAGAAAATCATAACCACCAGTAAACTGGTGGTTATGATTCATGATCAAAGATGGCCTTCTTCTCCAGCAGGGGCGTGAACTCATCCTTCCACCGGTGGTGCATAGCGGACACATCGTACAGGGAAAGGGCCTCGCGGTCCATATCCAGACGAATGAGCACGTCGTAACGGTTGTCCCGGTCCACGCAGTTGGGAATGACCTCCGCGCCGTGAACGCCGGGAATATCCGCCGCGGCGGAGAATATCTCCCGGATACGCGGCAGCAGCGCGGCGCGCTGCGCCTTGGCCTCCGGAGTGAATTTTGCCAGAATACAGTGCTTCATGGCAGCCTCACAGTCCCAGGTACGGCAGGACCAGCGTTACGGCCATGACGATGGCCAGCAGCAGGGCGATGCCCATGGCGAAGTATCTTGTCCATTTCGGTCTCATTGCAATTCCTCCTTCGGCACGATGCGCCGTATCATTTTTTCGATCTTACGCCGGGGCTGCATGACCTCGTGGCCGCAGCCGAGGCACCGGAGCTTGATATCCATGCCCACGCGGAGCACCTGCCAGCGTTTACTGCCGCAGGGGTGCTCCTTTTTCAGCTCTAAAACATCATGTAACCGCAGGTCCATTTCCGTTCTTCCTCTTAATGTCGTCCCAGTACCGCTTGGCGGCCTGCTCGGTCTTGTTTTCGCCGTACGCATAGTAATGCGTATCCCCCAAAGACTCCGGCAGATAGCGCTGCTGCACATAGTGGTCCGGGTAATTGTGGGGGTACTTATAGACCGGGGCCTTGTCCGCGCCGGCACTGTCAGCGTGGACGTTTTTCAGGTGCCGGGGGATGTCACCCACCGCGCCGCGCTGAATATCCTCCATAGCGGCGATGATAGCGTTGTGGGCGCTGTTGGATTTGGGCGCGGTGGCCAGCAGCACCGCCGCCTCGGCCAGGGGCAGCCGCGCCTCCGGCAGGCCCAGCTGCAGTGCCGCGTCCACGCAGCTTTTTGTGACGGTGATGGCCTGCGGATACGCAAGGCCAATATCCTCCGCCGCGATGCACAGCAGACGACGGCAGGGGGAGATCAAGTCGCCCGCCACCAGCAGACGGCCCAGGTAGTACACCGCCGCGTCCGGGTCGGAGCCTCGGATGGATTTGTGCAGGGCGGAGAGCAGGTCATAGTGGTCATCCCCCTCCCTGTCATACCGCATGGCGCTGCACTGGCTTAGCTGTAAAGCATCATCCCTTGTCACATATAATCCGCCATCCTTCGGCTTGGCGGAACGGTACAGCAGCTCCACGGCGTTGATGGCCTTTCGGACATCGCCGCCGCAACCGGCGGCCACTGTGCGGGGCACATCCTCTTCCCAGGTAAAGGGCAGCTGGCTCCTCTCCTGCTCAATACGCAGGCCCCGTTCCACGGCGGGGATGGTATCCTCCACCGACAGAGGCTTAAATTCAAAAACCGTGCTGCGGGACAGGAGTGCGTTGTAGATATAGAAATACGGGTTCTCTGTGGTAGAGGCGATCAGGGTGATCTTGCCGTTTTCCAGGAATTCCAGCAGGCTCTGCTGCTGCTTCTTGTTGAAATACTGTATCTCATCCAGGTAAAGCAGGATACCGTTGGGAGCCATCATGGTGTCCACATCCGCCATGACATTCTTCACATCCTGGAGGGATGCGGTGGTGGCGTTAAGGGTGTACAGCGCCTTTTTCGCCTGCCTGGCAATAATGTTGGCCACGGTGGTCTTGCCGGTACCGGAGGGGCCATAAAAAATGAGGTTGGCATCGGTGCCGTTCTCGATCAGGCGGCGCAGCAGCGCCCCCTCTCCCAGCAGGTGCTTCTGTCCGGCCACATCGTCAAGAGTCTGGGGCCGTATCTCGTCTGCCAGCGGACGCATAGCGGCACCGCCTCCCTTCTGTGGAAAATCTTATGAAACAGTATAGCACAGATTGCCTTTTTCTGCAACCTCTGTTACAATTGGGGTGAGGTGATGTCGCATGAAGTCGAAAGAACAGGTCAGCACCATTATCGCAGTGCTGAAGACGCTGTACCCGGACGCGCTGTGTTCGCTGGACTATCAGAAGGACTATGAGCTGCTGTTCTCCGTGCGTCTGGCGGCGCAGTGCACCGACGCGCGTGTTAATCTGGTGACGCCGGCGCTGTTTGCCCGCTATCCCACACTGGAGGCCTTTGCCGCCGCCGATGCGGACGAGGTAGGTACATATATCCAGTCCTGCGGCTTCTGGCGGGCCAAGGCCCGGGACATCGTTGGCTCCGCGAAAATGCTGGTGGAGCGCTTCGGCGGAAAGGTCCCGGACAACATGGAGGACCTGCTCTCTCTGCCCGGTGTGGGGCGCAAGACCGCCAATCTGATCCTGGGCGATATCTACGGAAAGGACGGCTATGTCTGCGACACCCACTGCATCCGCATCACCGGGCGGCTGGGACTGACGGACGGCAGCAAGGACCCGCTGAAGGTGGAGCAGCAGCTGCGAAAGGTCATTCCCCCGGAGGAGGCCAACAACTTCTGCCACCGGATGGTGCTCCATGGCCGCGCGCTGTGTATGGCACGGAAGCCGGACTGTGAGAATTGCGCCCTGCGGGCGCTGTGTGACTATGGCAGCACCGCAGAACGATAGATGACAGAAGGTGCCCCGCGCCAAACGGCGCGGGGCATTTATCTGCATTAACTGTAAGGCGATATTACTTTACACGATTTACCATGTGGTCGGCAAGCTCCAGCAAAAACGAATTATCAGGCCAGGCGGCAATAGCGGCCTTGGCTCGCGCGGTGTATTGCTCCACGTCGCGCTGGCACTGCTCCAGGCCCTTCACATCCACCAGCGTGACCTTGCCCTCCGCCTTGTCAGAGCCGATGGGCTTGCCGAACACCTCCTGTGCGCCTGTCACATCCAGGATATCGTCACGGAGCTGGAAGGCCAGACCAAGGCCATCGCCGAATTCACGGGCCTGACGGCGCTTTTCCGCGTCCATTCCGGCGGCCACACAGCCCAGCTCCGCCGCAGCGGAGATCATGGCGCAGGTCTTGAGACGGTCCAGCTGGGTCAGGCCGGCTTCATCTCGGACATCGCAAAGGGTGTCCAGCACCTGCCCGGCCACCATGCCGTCGGCACCGGCGGCGTTGGCCAGGATCTCGACCGCCGCGACGCGGCTATCGGCGGAAAGACCGGGCGCCTGGGCAATGAGACGAAAGGCCTCGGGCTGGAGGGCGTCGCCGGCCAGAATGGCCAGCGTCTCGCCGTAGACCTTATGGTTGGTGGGCTTGCCACGGCGCAGATCGTCGTCGTCCATGCAGGGCAGGTCGTCGTGGATGAGGGAATAGTTGTGCACCAGCTCCAGCGCGCAGGCATAGGGCAGCGCCAGGTGCCAGTCGATACCGCCCAGACGGGCAAATTCCAGCGTCAGCACCGGGCGGATACGCTTGCCGCCGGAGAGCACGCTGTACCGCATGGCATCGTAGAGACGGTCATAGGGGGCGCTGCCGGCAAAGAGGGCGGAAAGGTAGTCCTCCACCGCCGCGCGGTACTGCTCATAGTGTCTTTCGTAGTCCATGGCTCAATCCTCCGCAGCAAAATCATGCTCCACCGGCGCGTCATCGGGGCCCTTGGACAGCTTGACCACCTTCTGCTCGGCGGTGTCCAGCTCCTTGCGGCAGGCGTTCACCAGCTTGGTGCCCTCCTCGAACAGCGCCATGCTGTCGCCCAGCGTGGCATCGCCCCTTTCCAGCAGGGAGACGATCTCCTCCAGCCGGGACATATTCTCTTCAAACGTCTTTTTTGCTGCCATGTTCGTTCTCCTTTTCCTTTACTTGGCACCGCAGGGCGCCGTCGGCCAGCCGCAGGCGCAGGGTCTCCCCTATCCGCGCCTGATCGGCGCTGCGGAGCACCGTGCCGTCCGGCCGCTGGGCCAGTGCGTAGCCGCGGCCCAGGACCTTCAATGGACTGAGGGCATCCAGCGACGCGGCCAGCGCGCCAAAGCGGCGGTTTTGGACATCTGTCACCACACGCATGGCGGCACAGAGCCGGTGGGTCATATGGTCCACATCCTGGCGGCGGTCCGCCAGGTAAGCGGTCGGGTCCGTGAGGACGCGTTTTTTCGACAGGGACTCTAAACGGCGGGAATGGGCGGCGATATCGCGGCGTATCGACTGTGTCATGCGGGAATGGGCGGCATCCAGCGTCCGCAGCAGCTCGGCCATGTCCGGCACGGCGATCTCGGCGGCGTTGGAGGGCGTGGAGGCCCGCCGGTCCGCTACGAAGTCGCTGATGGCCACGTCCGGCTCGTGGCCCACCGCCGAGATGACGGGAATATCCGAGTCGTAGATGGCGCGGGCCACGCGCTCGTCGTTAAAGGCCCACAGGTCCTCCAGAGAACCGCCGCCGCGGCCGGTGATGAGCACATCGGCCAGGCCGTGGGCGTTGGCGTAACGGATGGCGCCGGCGATCTCCGCCGGGGCCTCAGTTCCCTGCACGCGAACGGGCAGCAGAAGGACCTTGGCGATGGGATAGCGGCGGCGGAGGATGCGGATCATGTCGTGGACCGCCGCGCCTGCCGGGGAGGTGACGATGGCGATGCGCCGGGGATATGGCGGCAGGGGTTTTTTATGGGTCTCGTCAAACAGGCCCTCCTTCCGCAGCTTTTCCTTCAGCTGCTCAAAGGCCACACTCAGGTCGCCGGCGCCCTCGGGCGTCAGGTCGGTGCAGTACAGCTGGTAAGCGCCGTCGCGGGGATAGACGCTGATACGGCCGGAGGCGATGACCTGCATACCGTTTTCCGGGCGGAAGCGCAGGCGCGCGGCGCTGCCCCTGAACATAACGCACTTCAGACTGCACTGGCTGTCCTTCAGCGTAAAGTAGTGATGGCCGGAGGGGTATAGTTTGTAGTTGGAGATCTCGCCCCGCAGCAGGACCTCCTGCAATGGCGGCACGTTATCCAGCAGGTCCTTGATAAACTGGTTGACCTCGGACACCGTGAAAATATACTGGCCCGACGTGGCGATCACTCCTTTCTGTATGCGACCTGAAAAGGCAGAGCCCTCACGCTCTGCCTTTCGTATGCGGTTTTCAGTCCTTTTCCTTGACCTCGCCCCGGGCGAAGCTGCCCAGAATACCGTTGATGAATTTGGCGACCTCGGGCGTTTCGTACTTCTTGGCGATCGTCACCGCCTCGCTGATGGCGGCGCCCTGCGGAATGTCCGCCATGTAGAGTATCTCGTACATGGCCACACGCATGATGGCGGATGCTACCAGTGAAATGCGCTCAAATCGCCAGCCCCGGGCGTACTTTTCAATGTCGGCGTCCAGCTCGGCGGCGTGCTCCGCCACACCGGAGACCAGGCGGCGGATATACGCCTCCTGCTTGGTGTTGGGCCGGTCGGCGTAGAGGTCATCCTCTGCCGCCAGCTCGGCAAAGCGTTCATCGCTGAGCTGCTGGTCCAGAAACTCCTCCACCGGCAGTTCGGTGAAGCTCAACTGGTACGCCAAGTGTATGGCGATCTCCCGTGCGGTGCTGCGTGTCATAAGCGTTCGTCCTTTTCTCTCTCGTCTGTTGTTCAGTTGAAGCTGATGCCGCCCACGTGGACGTTCACCGCCGCCACCTTGAAGCCGGTCATACCCTCCAGCGCGGTATGCACATTCTTCTGGACCTTTTTGGCCACATCGCTGATGGCGCAGCCGTAGCGCACCGCAACAAAAATGCCCACAACGATCTGCTCGCCGTCCAGTTCAACACGGACGCCCTTGCAGGTCATTTTTTTACCGCCCATCAGGTCGGATACGTTGGCGCTCATCAGAGCGCTGACGCCGTCCACCTCCAAGGCTGTGGTACTGGCAATGGAGGCCAGCACATCCTCTGAGATCTGGATGCTGCCGTCATCTTCCTGGTGGATCATATATTCCTTATTTTCAGCCATGGTCTGTTTGTCTCCTCACAGTTGTCATTGGTACTCAGCTAATTGCAGTATAGGATTATACCATTTTTTACGGGGAAATACAACACCTATTTTGTACCGGACGTTCCCGCTTCCATGATCTTGATCTGGCCGGGAGTGTAGGATGTCTCCGCGATGACGATATCCTTGATCTTCGCTACGTCCTCCGCCTCCAGACCGTCGGGCGCCGATACCACCACGCTGATGGAGTCCGCGCCCATAAAGGCCACGCAGTCGGCATAGCCTTTTGCCACCACCAGGTTCTCGATCTGTGTCTCCGCCACGGTGTAGCCCGCCAGAACCTGAAGCGTCTCGGATGCCTCGTTGGCTACCTCCTCTGAGGCGTTCTCCTCGCCCTTGGCTTCCTCCAGCATACTGATGGCGGTATCGCGGGCCTGCTTGCGGCTGAGCCGGGCAGTGGAGAAATAGTCGTCTCCGGCGGTATCCGCAGTATCCGCCTGTGCCTCCGCAGTCTCGCCATTGACCAGCGTGGACTGGCCAAGCACCTTGGAGGTATCCGCCACATCCCCGGCATAGCGCCAGTTCAAATACACCGATGTACCCACCAGCACCACCACGGCCGCCGCTACGGCGCGGCGCTTCCATACCTGCTTCATACTGTCGTTCCTCCCATTTATTGTTACTGTTTCCATTGGACTACCGATATCTTATCGCTGCTGAGTCCTGTCAGCACAGACACCGTCTCCAGCACCCGCAGGCGCACACGGCTGTCGCCTGCCCCCTGACAGACCACCACCGCCCCCTGATAGGTGGGGTACAGCCGCCGGGTGACCACGACCTCCTGCTTGCCGCTGCCGCGGTTCACCGTCAGGATCTGACTGTCCTGCCGCACATCACCGCCGCTGCCCAGAGTGGCGCTGCTATCCTCCGCCAGCGACAACGTTTCACCGCTGTGCAGCGTCAGCATCACCTGCACCCGACCCACGCCATCCATGGCGGACAGCACCTCCGCCATACGGCGCTCCGTCTCCTCCAGAGAGAAGGACATCTCCTCCCCTGCCGTGTCGGCGGCTTCGATCTCCTGCTTACCGGCGGGCAGCAGCATCAGCACCACGCCGGCCAGGGCCACCAGCACCGCGAAGCGGTATTTTTTCAGTATATCTTTCAGCTTTTCCATCATTCGTCTGCCTCACGCCAATACTGGTGCGCGTCGTCGATGGCCAGTTCCGTGCTGAGCCACGCGGACAGCGCCTCGTTCTTGGGAATATCCAGCGTCACGGCACTGGGCCAGGGTACGCCGTCACGCTCCTCTGTCTTTACCTGAGGGGTACACGTCACCCCCAGGTCATCTCCCTTGCTGGCAATATATGCGGCGGTCTTGTCCGCTATGAGCGCGGCGAATTCCGCATCGCCGGATCTGCGATATTCCTCTGTCAGCGCCTGGATCTGCTGCCGATAGTCCTCATAGCGGAGGGCCAGCTCAGTCAGGTCCAGGCCCAGCAGCGGCCGGACGATGACCAGCAGCAGTGCCATGCCGCCCACGGTGTGGGCCACCGCCTTCATACGCCCACGGGGCAGCAGGGCGTAGAGTATCCCAACGATCATGCCCGCCGCGATGACACCGAGAAGCCAGGTACGCAGGGTTTCCGCGATCATGTACTCACCACCGATACAGAAGAGATTATGGAGATCAGCAGGGCCAGCGCACAGCTGCCGGTCATGCCCAGCATCAGGCCGAAGGCGGAGCCCAGCGCGCCGATCAGGTCCGCCAGGGGCTCCTGGGTCACGGTGCCCGCCAGAAACGCCGCCAGCTTATACAGCAGGTACTGCACGGCCATGGTGATAAAGGGCGTCAGGCAGATAGCCAGCACTGCCAGCAGGCCGAATACGCCGATGGCGCCCTTCAGCATCCCGGCACCGGCCAGCACCGTGCCGGCGGCATCGGAGATGATGGAGCCCACCACCGGCACCGCTGTGGCGATGGCGGTGCGCGTCAACTGGGTAGACAGGGCGTCCGCCGCAGAAGTGGCCGCACCGGTCACCGACAGGAAGCCGGTAAAGACCAGCATCAGGGCCGTCAGTGCCCAGGCGGCGCACTTGCGAAGGCCCTGGCCGATCTTTTGCAGACTGTGGCCGGGAACCACGGCGTCCGCGGCGGCAGCAGCAATGCAGGCGTACAGCAGCGGCAGCAGTACCTGACGGATAAGGCTGATGAGCAGATCGGTGAAGAACACCGTGGCCACCTGCCTGGCACCGGCGGTGATATAGCCGCCGCCGGCGGCCACGGCGGCGGACAGGGTGGGCAGCAGTGCCTTGGAGAACACCTCCAGCTGGGACATGGTCTCCACACCCAGACCCATCATCCGGCGGAAGTCGCCCGCCGCCACAAGGGTGATGGCCAGCGCTCCCGCCACGGAGACATAGCGGGGAACGCAGGGACTGTCCGCCGCCGCAAGGCAGCTCTCCGCCAGACTGCACAGCAGCACCACGCCCAGCAGCAGGGCCGCACCGGAGGCCTGGGTCTCCAGCGCTGTACGGACATAGGCGCAGGCGCTGTGCCACAGATCGCCCAGACCCTGCCACAGTGTCTCGTGGGAGGCGGAGGCGTCCATTTCCGGCAGGATAACCGCCGCCTCCGGCGGGACGGCGTCCTTCACGGAGTCGGGCAGTTCGGCAGCCCAGGCACAGTCCAGACACAGAAGAAGCAGTGTCAGACAGAACAGGACTTTTTTCATAACAGTGACTCCAACAGGTCCCAGACGGCGCGGAACAGCGGCAGGGACACCACGATGGCCGCCACGGCACCGGCAGTCTCCAGCACGGAAGCGAGGGCGCCCTCGCCGGCATCCCGGCACAGGTCGGAGCCTGTCCGGCAGATCAGGGCGATGCAGACCGTTTTCAGCAGCGGCTGAAACAGCTGCTCCGGCAGCTGACCCCAGGCCGAGGCCTCTTCCCAGAAATCCCGGAGCTGACCCAGCGGCTCCAGCAGCAGGGCGACCGCCACGCCGCAGACAGCCAGGACAAGCAGCAGCGCCAGCTCTCCCCCGCCGCGGCGCAGCAGCACCGCCAGCAGGGCCCCCAGCAGGCACAGCGCCGCCAATCGCAGTACCGTATCCATGCGTCACAGGGAGAACAGGGTCTTTACCAGGTCGAACAGGTCACTGATCTGCTGCACCAGCATCATCAGCACCACGACCAGGCCCGCCAGCGTGGTCATCATGGCCTGCTCCTCCCGGCCGCTTCGCACCAGCAGCAAATTCAGCACCGCCACCAGGATACCGATGGCCGCTATTTTGAAAATCAGGTCAACATCCATTGTCTGTCCCTCACAGAAGTAAAATGATCATCAGTCCTGCACCGCACAGCGTGGCCGTGGTGGTCACGCGGCGGCTGTGCCGATCCGCCTCGCGGCGCTTTTCGTAGAGCTGCTCAGCCTCCGCCCGGGCGCGGGCGATGGTGCTCTCCAGGCGCTGGGCATCGCCACTCCAGGAAATGCGGCAAAGCAGGTCACGGAGTTCTGCGTCTGAAAGCTGGTGAAAGGTATTCTCCCAAGCAAGCTGTAAAGTCATATCGCTTTGAACTTTGTCCCGTATCTGACAGAACCAGACACCGCAGTGCTCCCGGGTCTGCAGCACCTCCAACAGCGGCAGGACCGGCGTGCGCTGCCAGCGGATGGCACTCTCCATCTCCCCCAGGGCGGCGGCAAAGGACCACAGCAGGTCGCGGCACCGGCGCTGGCGTGCGTAATAGCGCCGCAGGGCCAGAATAGCGGCGCTCAGTACCAGTACCGCACCGGCCGCCGCGGTCACAGGGCCTCCGTGCGGTAGTGCCGCCGACCATCCGATGCGCTGATGGTGATGAGGCGGCGAAAGACGCCGGCCTCCGCCAGCTGCCGGAACAGCGGCTTGCGGCGCAGCTCTTCTCCGTCCTCGGCGTGGATGGTGGCCAGCAGCTTAACGCCGCAGTTAGCCGCCGCTGTCATTGCCAGAATATCCGCCGCCTCGGTGATCTCGTCCACGGCGATGACCTGGGGATTGGCGCTCCGCAGCAGCATGGGGATGCCCAGTGCCTTGGGACAGCCGTCCAGCACGTCGGTATGACAGCCTACGTCCAACTGCGGTACACCGCGGTACATCCCGGCCAACTCACCGCGCTCGTCCACCACGCCTACCCGCAGAGGACAGCGATCCTCTGTGCCGTTGGACAGTGTGGCGATCATGTCGCGCAGGAGCGTGGTCTTGCCGCCACCGGGTGGCGCTGCGATCAGCGTACTGTCAAAGCCGCCTACTGACCATTCCGGGACCTCCTGCCACAACCCACGGACCTGGCGGCTGATCCGTACCACGGCGGAGGAGATATCCCGCAGGGCTGTGCCGCCGTCCCCCCTGACCGCTACGGTGCCGCACAGGCCGATACGGAAGCCGCCCCGGCCGATAAGATAGCCCTTGCCCATCGTCTCCGCCGCCGCGTAGCGGGAATAGCCCGTTACCGCGTCGCACAGCTGTTCCAAGTCCGCCTGAGTAACACTTTGGCGCGGCAGTTCATCGCTGACAAGTAGTTCCCCTTCACATGTTAGTAGTGTCATCGGTCGTCCTGCCCGCAGGCGGAACTCCTCCGCCTGGGCCTTGCGGTGCTCCGGCACACGCCGGGCAGCCTGCTGCCAGCGGCTGGGCAGCAATGCAGCCGCCTGCTCATAGCGTCCGACCGCCTCTCCGATCTCCATGATGACGCCCTCCTTTGTTGGTCTTGACCCCAACGTATGAAAGCTCGTCCCGGAATATGCACAAAAGCCCGCCGGGCAAGGCGGGTTTCTGCTGAAAAGCGCCCCCTGCCTGCGGCAGAGGGCGCTTGATAGACGCTTTTGTTATATCTTATGTTATGCCTGCTGCGGCTGCTTCGTCTTTTTGGCACGGAAGAAATGAATGACCAGAAATACCAGGAAAGCAATACTGATATAGCCAAAGATGGGATAGACAGTGCCGATGATCTCGGCAAACCCCAGCAGGCTCGCCGCCCAGGCCAGCACGGAAACTGCCAGCAGCACCGGGTTTTTGTGGGTACGGACAAAGGCGGACTTCTGCTCCACATAGGCACTCATGCCCACCAGACTGGCCAGAGCGTTGCAGAACATGGCCACCAGCAGCATAATGCCGTAGATCGTACCCAGCGTACCGTTGAGCCGGGAGGCCAACGCCACCATGGGCAGCTCCGCCTGCACCGCCTCGGGATAGGTACCCAGACTGGTGAGGATACTGCCCGCCACCGCCAACAGCATAACGCCGGAGAGAGCAATACCCACATAGACGTGCTTTTTCTCCCGCACATACTGCCCCACCGGGGACATGATGCCGATACCGCCCAGAATGTTATAGGCCACGAAGGTCAGCGTGGCGATAAACCAGTTGGGCATCAGAGGATTGGTATTGGTATATTGCAGCTGCAAGATGCCCTCCGTGCCAAAGGTGCACCAGGCGCCCACGGCGAAACCAACCGTGGCCAGCACCAAAATGGGGATCATGGCAGAGAAGGCATTGACCATACCGCTGACGCCAAGAAGCGCCACCAGGAACACCGCCAGCATGAACACGGCGCTGCCCAGCCAAGTGGGCACACGAAACAGCTGGGTCAGCATGGCGCCTACACCGGCGGACATACTCACCACCACAAAGAAGAGGAACAGCGCCCCAATGACACCGGTGGCGGCACGGAGCCACTTAACGTCCCACGGTACCAGCAGCTTGTCCATTTCGGCGCATTTCGTCATCTGCGTCAGCCGGACGAACAGAATGCCGATGACCGTAAACAGCAGCGCCGCCAGGACAAAGCCCACATAGCCCCAGTTGCCGAAGGCGCCAAAGAACTGCCACAGCTCCTGGCCGGAAATAAACCCCGCGCCCAAAAAACAGCCGACGTAGGTAAACGCCAGCGAAAAGGTCTTGATCTGCTTCATACCACACCTCATGTCGAATTTGCTCTACCAATATAGCTTATTTCCCCCGCCGCGTCAACCCCCGCCGACCCTGCGGGAAAATTGGATAGGCTATGAAAAAATTTTTCACTGAATGCTTCGGCTTTTCGTTGACGATGGGCGCAATATGTTGTATACTATTACCGGAAATCGTGCCCGTTTTGGCAGAGATATTGCTTTAAACGGCAAAAGAAATCGTACAGGAGGAGCGTATATGATAAACACGATCGACGGCATCATCGCGGCGGCCAAAGGCGGAAAGACCGGTGTTATCGCTGTGGCGGCGGCCCACGACCAGCCTGTTATCGAGGCTGTGGTCGAGGCCCGCAGGGAGGGTATTGCCACGCCCATTCTTGTGGGACATGAGGAAGAGATCAAGGCGATGCTGACCGGCCTGGGTGAAGCCCCTGCCGACTACGAGATCATCGCCGGCGATACCGACCAGGACTGCGCGGCCAAGGCCGTGGCCCTGTGTGCCGAGGGAAAAGCCAACTTCCTGATGAAGGGCATCCTGGGCACTGCCGATCTGATGCGCGCGGTGTTTAACAAGGAGCACGGCCTGCGTACTGATCATCTTACCACCCACTGTATGCTGTATGAGATCCCCGCCCTGGGCCGTATGCTGGTGCTGACCGACGGCGGCGTCAACACCTTCCCCGATCTGGAGAAGAAGGCAGATATTCTGGAGAACGCAGCCATGGTCCTGCAGGCGCTGGGCTATGAGCACATCAACGCCTCCTGCGTGTGCGGCGCAGAGCAGGTAAATCCCAAGGTACAGTCCACCGTGGATGCCGACGCGCTGGCCCACATGACTGACCGCTGGGCCAAGTACAATATGGACGTGTGCGGCCCCGTAGCGCTGGATCTGGCCGTCAGCGAAGAGGCCTGCCATCACAAGCACTATATCGCCCCCGGTGCCGGCAAGGCGGATATCCTGCTGGTCCCCAACTATGAGGTAGGCAACGGCATCGGCAAAGCCGCCAATCTGTTCGGCAACGCCAAGAACGCCGGTATCATTCTGGGCGCCAAGGTGCCCATCGTGTTGGTCAGCCGCGCTGACAGCGCGTATTCTAAGCTTGCCTCCATCGCACTGGGCAGTGTGTTGTCCAGTCGGATGAAGCTTGCGTAAAGTCGTATTGCACAAGAATTTGTTTCGTCTGACTACATTTTTTACAAAATTATCTCGTCAGATTGACAATTGCTTGACAATTTGCACGGTGAAGCCTATCATGGAGATGGTTCATCTGCCGCGCCGCGGCATGGACATAGTACAATAACGTAAAAGAGGAGATTATGTTATGGTCAATCAGGAATACTACAATCTGGGTACGGCGCCCTCTGTGATCCGCCAGCTGTTCGCCTACGGTCTGGAGCAGGCCGCCAAGGTCGGCGCGGACAAGGTGTATGACTATTCTCTGGGCAATCCCAGCATTCCCGCCCCCAAGAAGGTCAACGAGTCCATCAAGAAGCTCGTGGACGAGATGGATTCCATCAAGCTGCACGGCTATTCCATGGCTGCCGGCTTCGATACCGCCCGTGCCGCCGTGGCCAAGGATCTGGCCGAGCGCTTCGGCCTGGATGTGAAGGCCAGCGAGCTGTTCTTTACCTGCGGCGCTGCTCCCGCGCTGATCTCCATCATCAAGGCCCTGATCGTGGACGCCGACAGCGAGATCATGGCAGTGGCCCCCTTCTTCCCCGAGTATCGCCCCTTCGTCAACGCCAACGGCGGCAAGCTGGTGGTGGTCCCCGCCGACACCAAGGCATTCCAGATCCATCTGGACGAGGTGGAAAAGCGCATCACGAAGAACACCCAGGGTATTATCATCAACTCCCCCAATAATCCCTCCGGCGTTGTGTATACCGAGGAGACCCTGAAGGGTCTGGCTGCCCTGCTGGAGCGCAAGAGCAAGGAATACGGCCATCCCATCTACATCATTGCCGATGAGCCCTACCGTGAGCTGGTCTACGGCGGCGTGAAGGTCCCCTTCATCCCCTGCCTGTACAAGAATACCATCGTATGCTACTCCTATTCCAAGTCCCTGTCCCTGCCCGGCGAGCGTATCGGCTATGTGTACGTTCCCGGCTTCGCTGAGGACAGCCACGCGGTGTACGCCGCCATCGCCGGTGCCGCCCGCATCATGGGCCACGTCTGCCCCCCCACGCTGATGCAGAAGGTCATCGAGCTGTGCGCCGAGGAGCGCCCCGACCTGGTGGCCTACGACGAGAACCGCAACCTGCTGTACAACAGCCTGCGTGAGATGGGCTATGAGTGCGCCAAGCCCGACGGTGCCTTCTACCTGTTCGTCAAAGCTCCCAACGGCGACGCCAACGAGTTCTCCGAGAAGGCCAAGCTGGGCTACAACCTGCTTGTGGTCCCCGCCGACGGCTTCGGCTGCCCCGGCTATTTCCGCCTGAGCTACTGCGTGTCCAACGACATGATCCGCCGCAGCCTGCCCGCCTTCAAGGCCATGATCGAGTCCTTCAAGTAAGCGGTTCGCGGACAAATTGTATAAAAATGTCCCCCGGCTGTGCCGGGGGACATTTTTATACAAAATAATCGGAATCGCCGCCGCATATTTTTGCGTATTTTTTACTTGCAATCCACCGCCTCTGCGCCTATAATGGCAACATATTTTTTATTAAGAGAGGTGTTTCACGCATGAGCAAATTGACGATCCCTGCCGGCTACAAGACGCCGCTGTCCACCTATGAGATGCAGCGGGCTATCGAGTTCATCAAGAGCAATTTTCAGGTGAATCTGGGGCAGGCGCTGAATCTGCGCCGGGTTTCCGCTCCTCTGTTCGTGGAGGAGAATTCCGGTCTGAACGACAACCTCAACGGCGTGGAGCGCCCTGTTTCCTTTGATATCCCCGATGTGGGCGCCACCGGTCAGGTGGTGCACTCCCTGGCCAAGTGGAAGCGCCTGGCGCTGAAGCGCTATGACTTCAAGCCCGGCAAGGGCCTGTTCACCGACATGAACGCCATCCGCCGCGACGAGGAGGTGGACAACCTCCACTCCGTCTATGTGGATCAGTGGGACTGGGAAAAGGTCATCGAGCGCCAGGACCGCAATGAGCAGTACCTGCGCCAGACCGTCCGCGCCATCGTAGGCGCTGTGGTGGAGACCAACGACGCCCTGCAAATCGCCTTCCCCAGCCTGCACACCGTGCTGGACCGGGAGGTGTACTTCGTCACCACCCAGGAGCTGGAGGACCGCTGGCCCGACTTTACCCCCAAGGAGCGTGAGAACGCCATCTGCCGCGAGCACCACACCGTGTTCCTCATGCAGATCGGCGACGACCTGAAGCGCAGCGGCAAGCCCCACGACGGCCGCGCCCCCGACTATGACGACTGGTCCCTGAACGGCGATATCCTGATGTACAACCCCGTGCTGGATGGTGCCTTTGAGATCTCCTCCATGGGTATCCGTGTGGATGAGGCCTCCATGGACTACCAGCTGCACAAGCGCGGCTGTGACGACCGCCGGGAGCTGCCCTTCCACAAGATGCTGCTCAGCGGTCAGCTGCCCCTGACCATCGGCGGCGGCATCGGCCAGAGCCGTCTGTGCATGCTGATGATCGGCACCTGCCACATCGGCGAGGTGCAGGCCAGCCTGTGGGACAAGGACACCGTGGACGGCTGCGCCAAGGCCGGCGTCATGCTGCTGTAAGTATTTTCTCCATAAAACAGCCCCGCGGCATACGCCGCGGGGCTGTTTCGTTCTGTTCTCTGCTTTTTATTCCGCGCTGTTGATGGCGTCCTCCAGCCGGCGGAGGGACTCCTCCATCTGGTCGAAGTTCTCAAGGTCGCACTCCTCCACATGGCGCTCCGCCCGGCGCAGCTCCTGCAGGACGTCCTCCGCCATGCGCTGGTACGCACCGCGCTGCTCGGCGCACCACTGGCGCTGCTGACCGATGAGCTGCGTCAGCTCCGCGATGGCCTTGCCGCGGAACTCCTCCGTGCGGCGGTGGGCGCTGATCTCAATGTCCGCGATGTGCTCCTTCAGGGACTGATACTGGGCCGCCGGCTCCCGCAGGGCGTCGTTCTCCCGCTGCACGGCCTCCAGCTTCTCCGACAGCTCCCGCACCCGGTAGCGCAGGGCGGACTCGTTGTCCAGCCGTTTTTCCAGCTCCGCCAGACGGTCGGACAGCTCCCGGTTCTGCTGCTCCGTGGCCTGCTGCTCCGCCAGCAGCTTCTCGTTCTCCGCCGTCAGCGCGTCCAGCCGGGTCTGGTTCTCCTCCGCCGTTTTCTGAATGAAGGAGATCACATCCTCCCGGTCGAATCCCCCGAACATGCACGTTTTGAAGCTGGTTTCCATAGCCGCGTCCCTCTCTCTCAATTTTTGTCCATCATACCACAAGCGCCGCCGCTTGACAAGCAATGTGTGTGAAAAACCGGCGCTGTCAGGCGTCTTTCGGCCCGACGCTCATTTTTTTGAAAAAAATCGAAATTGGGGGTTGCCAAGCTGTCCATTCTGTGGTAACATACGTCCATCAATTTGATACACCCGATGAGTCGTCCGGAATGTTCAGACCGGACGCGGAGGGTACTCTGGAGAATCCCATTCAATTGGGTGCCGAAGGTGCAAGGCGCGGCTGCGCTGAATCTCTCAGGCAAAAGGACGGAGCTGACAAGTAGTTTTGCTTGCCCCCTGACTTCTCCAGAGTCGCTGCCCTGCAGCGGCTCTCATTTTTATGTAAGGAGAAAGAAACCATGATCGAATCTACCCTGTTCCCTATCGTTTCCAAGATCAACGAGTACCTCAGCAATTACATCCTCATCTTCCTGCTGGTGGGCGTCGGCCTGTGGTACTCCATCCGCACCCGCTTCGTGCAGCTACGCTGCTTCGGCGAGGGCATGAAGAAGTTTTTCGGTGAGATGAACCTCCGCGGCGGCGCACAGAAGAGCGGTATGACCTCCTTCCAGGCGCTGGCCACTGCCATCGCTGCCCAGGTGGGCACCGGCAACATCGTGGGTGCCTCCGGCGCTATCCTCACCGGCGGCCCCGGCGCCATCTTCTGGATGTGGATCATCGCCTTCTTCGGCATGGCCACCATCTACGCGGAGGCCACGCTGGCCCAGAAGACCCGCATCGTGGAGCCGGACGGCAACATCAAGGGCGGCCCCGTGTACTACATCACCACCGCGTTCAAGGGCGGCTTCGGCAAGTTCCTGGCGGGCTTCTTCGCAGTGTCCATCATTCTGGCACTGGGTTTCATGGGCTGCATGGTACAGTCCAACTCTATCGGCTCCACCATGGAGACGGCCTTCGGCATTCCCTCCTGGGTCATGGGCATCGTGCTGGTGATCATCTGCGCTGTCATCTTCCTGGGCGGTGTGCAGCGTCTGGCCGCAGTGACGGAGAAGCTGGTCCCCATCATGGCCGGTATCTTCCTGCTGGGCGGTCTGGCGATCCTCATCGCCCGCATCCAGTACGTCCCCGCCACCTTCGGCATGATCTTCAAGTATGCGTTCCAGCCTCAGGCCATCATCGGCGGCGGCTTCGGCTACGCTATCAAGACCGCCATCAGCCAGGGCGCCAAGCGCGGCCTATTCTCCAATGAGGCCGGTATGGGCTCCACGCCCCACGCCCACGCCCAGGCCAACGTGGCCCACGCCCACGACCAGGGCGTGGTGGCCATGATCGGTGTGTTCATCGACACCTTTGTGGTGCTGACCCTCAACGCACTGGTCATCATCTGCACGCTGTACACCAAGGACGGCCCTCTGGCTGCCGGCGTCATTCCCGACGGTATCGGCAAGACCAATCTGGCTCAGACCGCCTTCGGCTTCGTGTTAGGCGCCAGTCTGGGCGCCAAGTTCGTGGCCATCTGCCTGCTGTTCTTCGCCTTCTCCACCATCCTCAGCTGGAACCTGTTCGGCAAGATCAATGCCAACTATCTGTTCGGCCGCAGAAACAGCAAGCTGTGCAGCGTCATCTACACCGTTATCGCGCTGGTGTTCATCTTCCTGGGCACCGTCTCTGGCAGCGACTTCGTCTGGGAGCTGACCGACATGTTCAACAACCTCATCGTCCTGCCCAACGTCATTGCTCTGTTCGCCCTGACGGGTATGGTGCTTGCCAGCCTGAAAGAGGTCAAGGGCGATAAGCTGAAGGTCTGATCCCGCCTTTCCACAGAAGGAAGCCCCCTAAACGGTGCTTTTCTTCTGTAATACAAACGCAGAAGCCCTCCGTATGACAAAGCATACGGAGGGCTTCTGTACTGCGCTTTTACATACGATGCGAGGTATCAGGCGGCAGCTTGCCGTCGCCGTCCATCAGCTCTGTCATTTCTTCGATCCGCTCCAGCGGGAACGGCGGCTCACACAGGGGCCGCAGGGCGATGCTCATCAGCTTCATGGGATTGTCGTCCGCAGCCGACCGGTTGGAGCTGAGGGCGCCGCTGCGGCGGCAGCGGTGGATGATGGCCCACTCGCCGCCCTTGCGCACCCACACCGCCACCGGCTCCATGATCCCGCCGCAGTCTGCGGCGCGGTCGCCCGGCTCGATGTCCACATGCAGGCTGCAAAGGCAGTTGCTGCAGTGGTTCCGGTGCTCCGAGCCCGCATGCTCCGGCGTCATCAGTCGGCCGCAGACCTTGCAGGTGAAGCTGTCCTGACAGGGATGTGTTTTGTAGTAGCCTTTTTCGTATTGCTTGCGCTTGTTTTCTCGGTTCATGTTCTGTTCCTCCTGAAGATCTCTGTGATCCGGTTCGGGAGGAATGGCGGAAAGTGATTTGCCAACCTCCCGGTCAGGCCACACTCTCCAGTCGAGATTTGTTACGTTTCAAAAACTTCTCCTTTGAAAATACAGGTACCGTGTATGGCACGATCCGTTCCTTACTATAGGCGCAGCGCGGAGATTTGTCAAGAGATGGGTGCGGAGGCTGCCGCAATGAGTAGAAGGATGGAGTCCATTGCATAGCTATTACATAGATTTCAGCAAAGACGCCTTGCTCACAAAAAAAGAAAACCTCGAAACCGGTGTGGTTTCAAGGTTTTCTTTGGTGGAGATAAGCGGGATCGAACCGCTGACCTCTTGAATGCCATTCAAGCGCTCTCCCAGCTGAGCTATACCCCCATATGTTGTTGTCCTGTCGCCGTCGACTTACTTAGTATAGCATAAACCCGAAAAATGTCAACCCCCAATTTGCAAATTTCCCAAGAAATTTCTGCACATGAAATTCCAGCCGCGTTTCGGCACAGGGATAGGGCCGCAAAGCGGCCCTATCCCTCTATATGTGTCAGGTACAGCTCCGTCAGATCTTGACCGCCAGGTTGTAGGCGGCCTTGGTGGCCTGCCACATGTTGCCCGGCTTCTGGGTGTTGTAGCTGTCGCCGATATTGTGTACCTCCGGCGCCACCATCTCCTGCTGGGCGGAGAGGAACGGCCGGTCGTCGCCGCGGTTGCCGATGGCCATGACCACCAGATCCGCCGGCAGCTGCTCGATATACTCCTCCTTGGTCATCTTGGGCGCCAGAGGATTCTCCACGTTCTTGGGGATGATGGGCGTCCAGGTGCAGTAGGGATCGGGCACGGCCTTGCTGCAGTTCCGGGCCAGCACCACATGGCCGTTCTCGAACCGCACCACCCGGGCACAGTTGATGAGCTTGCCGCCGTCCGCCTCGAAGTAGTGGATGAGGTGGCCGCGATTGGCGGTGCAGGCGCCCTCCTCGAAGTTCTCCATCATCTCCACGCAGGTAACGCTGCGCTGCTTCTCGGTGGCCAGCCAGTAGGCCGTCTCCAGACCCACGGCGCCGCCGCCCACCACCACGATGGTCTTATCGGTGTCGGCCAGCTCCTCGGGGTGGGTCAGCAGCCATATGGCGTCGATGTGCCGCGTCTCGATAAGGCCCGGGATGGGGGGCATCCCCTCCCGGCTGCCGTTGGCGAACACCACGGCGTCGTACTTCCCTGCCTTCAGCTCCGCGTTGGTGACGGTGGTGTTCAGCTTCACCGTGACGCCCTTGGTCTTTTTCACCTGCGCGATGAGCCAATCCATGTAGTTGTGCAGCTCGTACTTGCTCAGAGGCGCGCCGGCGGCGTGCATCTTGCCGCCCATCTTATCGGACTTTTCAAAGACCTCCACCTTATGCCCGCGCTGGGCGGCGGTGATGGCGAAGTTCAGACCGGCGCAGCCTGCGCCGATGACGGCGATCTTCTTGGCCTTTTCCGCCTTGGCGGGCACGGCGGGCAGCAGCTCCTCGAAGCCGGTGCGGGGATTGACGGCGCACTGGGGATGCCCGCCCTCCACGAACTCGTTGACGCAGGCCTCCTGACAGCCGATGCAGGGGCGGATGTCCTCCACCTTGCCGGCATAGGCCTTCCTGCACCAGTCGGGATCGGCCAATACAGGGCGTCCCAGCATGACCATGTCGCACTTGCCGTCCCGCAGCGCCTTTTCGGCGATATCGGGATAGCCCAGCTTACCCACGGCCACGATGGGCACCTCTACCCCGGCGTTGGACTTGATGCCCCGGGCGGCAAAGTACTCCTTGGCCACCTTGGACACGTCCAGGAAGCAGCCGGAGGGCATGCCCGCCGGCGGATGGGGCAGCCACCAGTTGTCGTAGCAGCCCAGATCCACATCGAAGATATCCACGCCGGCCTTCACCAGATTCTCCATGTAGTTCAGGGTATCGGCGATGGAGCGGCCGTTCTGGAAGTTTTTCAGGCTCTTGACGGTGTTCATACGGTCACCGTAGGTCTCCGCCAGCGCGAGGCTCAGGTCGATGCGGTACATGATGGGGTAGTCCGGCCCCACCTTTTTGCGGATGGCCTTGATGAGATCCACGCCGAAGCGCTGCCAGTCGGTGTACTTGCCCAGCCTGCGGCGGTTGAAGGCAGGACTGGTCAGCTGATCCAGCAGATAGCCCTCGTGGCCGTGGAGGTACACACCGTCGATGCCCATGACCTTGGCGTCCATGGACGCCTGGGCCGCGTTGCGGATGATGAGATCGCACTCCAGATCCGTCAGGGGACGGCAGGGCACTTCGGGCAGGTAGAAGTTGGGGTTCCAGGAGGCGGACACCGGCAGCTGGTACTTGGTCAGCAGGCACTGGGGATTGCCCACGCGGCCCAGGCCCGGCGTCAGCTGGATGAAGATGCGGCTGCCCCGGGCGTGGACGCCCTGGGCCAGGTCACGCCAGCCCATGAAGTTGGTGCGGGTGCCGTCGATGCGGGGGAAGTAGGAATAGTTCCCCTTCTCTGTCACGGAGGAGTCGATATGGTGGCTGATGGGCACAAGGCCGGTGGTCAGCAGGCCCACGCCGCCCTCAGCCCGGGCGAAGAAGTATTGCAGCATCTTGTCATTGGGGCGGCCTGTCTCCTCCGCCATCTGACAGTTGCCCATGGGCGCCATGACCAGGCGGTTCTTCACCGTCAGGCGGTTGATCTGGATGGGGGAAAACAGCGACGTGTAGGGATACAGCTCCTTCGTCATGCGGGCGGTGCCCCCTTCACGGTTCTCGCAGTCCGTGCGCACCCAGTTGCCGAAGCTGTTCACCAGCTGCTGTACCAGAATATCCTTTTTCAAAAGATCGTCCTCCCTTTTCTGTTTGGTTTTTCGCTCCTTTGTATTCCGACCCAAGCATAGCATATCTATCTTGCAGAATCAACAAAAAAGATGGCGAAATAGCCAATCATTCGTTGCAACCTGCCACATTTTATGGTATGATGATGTTAGCGATTTAACAATATCAGACACAAATACCCCGCATTGTGGAGTAACAGGCAGTTCACCCGGAAATGGCCGCGCCCAGTGTCAGGCAGAACCGGAAAACTGTCTGGGCGACCCGCTGCGGAAAGCGGCGCGGCTCTGCCGCTCCTGCAGGGTGCTCCCTGCCAGGCTGTGACCCACATCATCCCGAAAGGACGTGACTTTCCCCTTGAACAGAGACACCAAGATCATCGCCGTCGCCGGTAAGGGCGGTGTGGGCAAGACCTCCATCTCCTCCGCCTTTGTGCGGCTGCTGACGGAGGCCTATCCCGACAAGCGCATCCTGGCCATCGACGCCGACCCCGCCGTGGGTCTGTCCACCGCGCTGGGCGTGGAAGTAAAGGAGACGCTGGATGACATCCGCAAGAGCATCGTCGCCTCCGTGGAGGACGGCGCGCCCCGGGAGGCCATCGAGCTGCTGAGCGAGGCCCGCTACCGCATTTTCGACACCATGGTGGAGCAGCGCACCTTCTCCTTTCTGGCCATCGGCCGGCCGGAGACGGCAGGCTGCTACTGCAAGGTCAACGCCTATCTGAAGGAGGTCATCAACCTGCTGGCCAACGACTTTGACTATGTGGTCATCGACGGCGAGGCCGGCATCGAGCAGATCAACCGCCGCGTCATGGAAAAGGTCACCCATCTTGCGCTCATCACCGACCCCAGCCGCAAGGGCACCCAGGTCATCCAGACCATCAAGCGCGTGGCGGACGAGCTGGTGATGTACGACCGCTGCGGCGCCATCATCAACCGGGTGACCGACCCCGCCATGATCCCCTACATCCATATTGAAGGCACTGAGATCCTCGCCTGCATCGGCAGCGACACCCAACACGCTGCCAACGACATCCGCGGCCTGAGTGTTTTTGATCTGCCTGCCGACGCCCCTGTGCTGGCAGGTGCCCGCGAAGCCCTGACGAAACTTGAGATCCTGTAAAAATCACATTTGGAGAGAGGTGTAATTCTTGAGAGATCTGAAGCATTTGATCTACTTCGAAAATCTGCTGGAAAACGCCGACAACGAGCTGGTAAAGCAGGCGCAGGCGGATGGCAATCTGGCCATCGGCTATACCTGCTACCACATGCCCGAGCCGCTGCTCAACGTCGGCAACTGCTTTTCCGTGCGCCTGCGCGCGCCCCGGACAGGCTCCCTGGACATCGCTACCTACTACATGTCCAACTACACCTGCGAGTACGCCCGTGCGCTGGTGGAACGCGGCATGGAGGGCGGCTATCAGTTCCTGGACGCCCTGGCCGGCGTGGACGCCTGTTCCATGATGAACCGCGCTATGGAGCATTTCGAGATCCTGCAGATGAATGACAAGCCCAATTTCTTCGTCTCCCACTGCGACATCCCCTACAAGGTCACGGACTACACGCTGGATTCCTACGTCAAGCAGATGCGCCGCCGGGTGCTGGAGCCTTTGGCGGAGAAGTACGGCGTGGATACCTCTGACGCCGCCATCCGCAAGGCCGTGGCGGAGCACAACGAGGTCTGTTCCATCATCAGCGAGATCGGCGAGATGCGCAAGGCCGACAACCCTGTTATCACCGGCTACGAGTTCCATGTGCTGAATCTGGTGAGCTTTACCTGTCCCAAGTACCTGATCCTCCCCTATCTGCGGGAGACGCTGGAGGAGCTGAAGACCCGCAAGCCCGACGCCAAGCCCGCCTTCCGGGCCAGAGTCGCCATCGTGGGCAGCGAGATCGACGATCCCAACCTGACCAAGCTCATCGAGAGCTGCGGCGCGCTGGTGGTGTCCGACCGCTACTGCTTCGGCTCCACCCCCGGCCGGGAGGTCATCAAGCTCAACGATGAAGAGGACGCTCTGCGGCAGATCTGTCTGCACATCATGCAGCATTCCGAGTGCGCCCGCTACATCGCCGACGAGAAGGTGCAGCAGCGCCGGGACACCGCGGACCGTCTGGCCCGGGAGTTCCACGCCGACGGCATCATCTATGAGCAGATGAAGTACTGCGATTACTGGGGCTTTGAGCGCGCGCTGGTGAGCCACATCATGCACGAGGAGTATGATTGGCCCGTGCTGAGTATCGACCGCCTGTACAACAACGGCAATTCCGGCCAGCTGCGCACTCGCGTGCAGGCCTTTGTGGAATCGCTGGAGATCAAAAAGCTCCACAAGAACGGAGGTGCCCACTGATGGCTGAGAAGAAAAAGTTCCCCAACCCCCAGTTCTTCCGTGCCCGGAACAACATGGACCTGAAAAAGCAGGCCGAGAACCTGAAGGAGGTCGGCGCCATCGCCCTTGACCTCATCAAGGAGACGGACTGGAAAGCCTTTGCCGCCAAGCAGAAGGATCACCTGCTGGACAACGTGGCCCGTGTGACCCGTGAGGCAAAGGCCATCGCCGCCATGTCCGGTGCGGAGCGCATGGATCTGCTGAAAAACGGTGAAAAGCATCTGGGTACCCTGTACCGTAAGGGCGACATGGCCACCGTCCGCCGCGAGTGGCGCGGCGTGGAGAGCACCCTCATCGACTTCTCCGGCTGGCTGAAGGTCTGGGGCATGCTGCTGGCTACCTTCTCCAAGGATCTGGTTCCCGCCCTGAACACCACGTTCTGGTATCGCTGGATGATCTCCTATATGTGCTGCGTGGGCTTTATGGACAAGAACACCATGGGCCAGCGGGGCAACGCCCTGAAAATGAGCCAGCTGATGACCCACGATATCTTCCGCTATGTGGCGGAGAATCTGGTATTCCTGGCCAAGTGCGACGAGAAGAACGGCAACAGCGCCGAGCTGAACAAGAAGGTCGTCCTGTTCGACGAGATGACCATGGGCCAGATCATGGCCGGCTTCCCCGACCTGCTGGGTATCCCCTATCAGCTGATGCCCGTGTTCCTGGTGTCGGAGATCGACCAGCTGACCTGCGTGCCCTACATCGACGCGGTGGAGTCCTTCGGCCTGCCCGCCGACTGCTGCCCCGTGCCGTCCTCTGAGTGCGGCGCGCTGGTCATCGACGCCCTGCCCCACATGGGCAAGTGCTTCATCTCCTCCTCCATGCCCTGCGACGGCTCCACCATGGCCTCCAGCTATATGTCCCGGCGGTTCCCCAACCTGCCGGTGTTCCACCTGTGCTTCCCCGTCCGCTATGAGGACGAGGAGACGGTGCAGATGGGCGCGGAGGACATCCGGGCCTGCATCAGGTTCATTGAGGAGCAGACCGGCGCCAAGTGGAGCTGGGACGCCTACTTCTCCGCCATGAAGCGCTTCAACGAGGAGACGAAGTACGAACTGGAGAAGTGGGAGGTCAACAAGACCGCCTATCCCCAGATCATCGGCCCCAGCTACGAGCTGTTCCGCAAGTGGAACTACGAGATGGACGGCGGCATCGATCCCCGCGTCATAAAGACCTGCCGGAAGGTCAACCAGCTGCTGATGCAGTCCTACGAGCGCAAGGACGAGGCCTGGGTGGGCAAGATGCGCTACCGCGGCATCGTCTGGTCCTGCCCCGCCCACTACTACGCCAACTTCTCCAACTGGCTGGCCAACTGCTGGGGCATCAACATCCTGGTGGAGATGGAATCCCTGAACTTCACCAAGCCTCTGGAGACGGAGGACAAGGAGGAGGCCCTGCGGGATCTGGCCCGCCTGTACGAGCGCATGGTCATGCGCCGCCACACCAACGGCGGCTACCAGAACGTGGTAGACGAGCTGTGGCGTCAGTGCGAGGCGTGGAACACCAACATCATCATCATGTACCAGAACGTGGCCTGCAAGAACATGGCCACCGTGCAGGGCATCCTGGACGAGCAGGGCCGTGAGCGCGGCTACCACCTGATCTGGATCGAGCACGATCTGATGGACCCGCGCACCGTGTCCCGCAAGACCATGCGCGAAAAGGTCAACGAGTATATGCGCACCGTCATGCGTGCCGAGCCTATCGACCCCACGCTGTGCGACTTCGACGACGAGAACTGCATGTGATCCCCTTTATCAACTTACAAAAAAGGAGTATATGACCATGAAATATTACGGCGGCTGCGATGTAGGGTCCACCTACACGAAGGCAGTAA
>OIXG01000607.1_pt1 | contig 41742 bp, 42 predicted proteins | sample 1587731 | NCBI WGS metagenome assembly OIXG01 (sample SAMEA3888908, study PRJEB22519) | human gut metagenome | biome: human gut; feature: human-associated habitat; material: faeces | place: Denmark | collected 2010 | reverse complement strand
CAGTGACCCCCTGCTTGTAAGGCAGGTGCTCTAACCAGCTGAGCTATGCTCCCGTACCTGCCGTCCGCTCCGGACGACATGGGTTATTATACTAAAACCATCCGCATCTGTCAATCATTATTTTTCAAAAGTCCAATTTTTTCTTACCGGTTTTTGCTTACAGAGATGCCAGCAGTTTCTCCAGATCCTCCCTGGAAAAATCGTACACCGTGTCGCAGAACTGGCAGCTCAGCTGGCAGCCTCCCTGCTCGCGGAGCATCTCCTCCAGCTCCTTCCGGCCCAGCGAGATCAGCGCGCGCTCCACCCGCTCCCGGCTGCAATAGCACTTGTAGGACACGGGCTGCGTCTCCAGGATCTTCAGGTCAAAATCGCTCATCACCGTGCGCAGCAGGTGCTCCGGATCGGGGTCCTGCTCCAGCAGCGCCGAGACAGGCCCCGCCGCCATGATGCCGCCCTCCACCTTGACGATGGTATCCTCCGTGGCGCCGGGCAGCAGCTGAATGAGGTAGCCGCCGGCGGACTTCACGCTCTGGTCCCGGTCCACCAGCACCCCCAGCCCGCAGGCCGTGGGGATCTGCTCCGACTCCACGAAATAGCCGGCGATGTCCTCGGCGATCTCGCCGCCCAGCAGATCGATGGTGCCCACATACGGCTCTTTCATGTGCAGATCCTTGATGACGGTCAGCGTACCCTCATGGCCCACGGCGCCGCCTACATCCAGCTTGCCGTCCGCCCGGAGAGGCAGCTCCACCTGAGGGTTGGTCACATAGCCCCGGACGTTGCCCTCGTGGTCGCTGACGGCCAGCACCGTGCCCAGAGGGCCGCCGCCCTTGATCTGCAGCGTCAGGCTGGCGCCCTGACCCTTCAGGGCGTTGCCCATCATGGACGCGCCGGCCAGCGTGCGCCCCAGCGCCGCCGTGGCCACCGGCAGCGTCTTATGGATCTGCCGGGCACGTTCCGTCAGGTCCCGGCTGTAAATAGCCGCCGCCTGCACCATACCGTCGCTGGAGATAGCCCTTATGATCTTATCTTCCATGTTATGTCAACCTCTTTTGCTTATTTTCGCACGCAGCAGAAATACACCCGCTGCTCGTCCTCCCGGGGGCGGCGCAGTCTGGCGTCACCGTACACCCGGATATCGCCGAAGCCCGCCTCGGTGAGCCACGCCGTCAGCTCCTCCACGGAGTAGGCGCGCTCCCGGTGCAGTTCCTCCCGGCGGTCCCACGCACCGTCGCCGCGGCGCTGGAACAGATCCATATAATAGGTACACAGGCCCCGGCTGTACTCGGTGCGCCAGACGCAGTAGGTGTCCTCCGTCTCGTCCAGAAACACCTGCCCGTCCAGTGCCGCCAGCTTGGCCGCGGTGTTCACATCGAACACCAGCACGCCGCCGGGGGCGACGAACAGGTGCAGCCGCCGGAACGTGCGGCGCACGTCGGCAGGATCGGTGAGATAGTTCAGGCTGTCCAGGCAGCAGATGGCCGCGTCCACGGTGCCGTACAGATCCAGTCTGGGCATGGATTGGTGCAAAAAGATGGGCGGTACGCCCTGTACCGACCCGGTTTTGCTCATAGCCGCCGCCAGCATCTCCTCGGAGCCGTCCACGCCGATGAGCTCATAGCCCCGGCCTGTCAGCAGCCACGTCATGGTGCCGGTGCCGCAGGCCAGATCCAGCACCACCTTTACGGGGATGCGGCCGCGGCGGAACAGCTTTTCCAGGAAATCCGCCCGCTTTTCGTAGCCCACATCCTCCGTCAGTGCGTCGTAGGAGGAGGCCAGCGCCTCGTAGCAGCTCATTTGCCCTCTTTCTCCTTCATCTTCTCCAGCACGCTCTCGTATCCGCCGTTGCCGTAGATCAGCGAGCGGTTGACGCGGCTGATAGTGGCGCTGGACGCGCCGGTCTTTTCCAGAATATCGTTGTAGATCATGCCGTCGTTCAGCAGCGTGGCCACCTCGTAGCGCTGCTCCATGCTGCGCAGCTCCGAAATGGTGCACAGATCCTGAAAGAAGTTATAGCACTCCTCCTCGGTCTCCAGCGTCAGGATGGCCTGATACAGGCGGTCGCTCTTTTCCTTCTTGGCGATCTTGGACTTGGCTGCTCTTACCATGTCTCGTTCTCCTCTTTTCTGTGTTCGTTCCGAACCTTTTCACATTGTACCATTTTAGTCCGCGAAAGTAAACCACCACCGCAAAATATTTTTTTGCCGACCAGACAAAACAGGAGCGCCCGGTAGGGCGCTCCTGCGATGCCGATGCCGTATGATGCTCAGGCCTCCGTCTTTCCGTGGAGCTTCTTCTGCAGCCAGTCCTTGCCGTCCACATAGCGGGACACGATGAAGGACACCACATAGTCGCCGGCGGCGTTGACCATGGTGGCCGGAGGATCCACCAGATTGCCGATGGCCAGTGCGATGGGGTAGGCGATAGCCAGCTGGTCGGGGAAGAAGATGGTGCAGACCACCAGCTCGCCGGTGCCGCCGCCGCCGGGGATGCCGCTCATGGCCACGGAGGAGAACACCGCCACGATGATGGCCAGAATGGCCTTATCCGTGGAGAAGTCCAGTCCGAACACGCCGAACAGGAACGCCACCTTGATGATGGCGGACATGGCCGAGCCGTCCATGTGCATGGTGGCGCCCAGCGGCAGCACGATGTCGCTGACGTCCTTGCTGATGCCGGTCTCCTCCGCCACCTCCATGTTGGTGGGGATGGTGGCCACGGACGAGCAGGTGCCGAAGGACACCGCCGCCGGGCGGAACAGCTTGGAGAACATGACCTTCGCGCCGCCCTTGCCGCCGCCGAACCGGGCGTAGAGCGGGAAGAAGATGAACATGTAGGCGAAGCTCATGACATAGTAGATGATGAGGGTGCGGCTGTAATCCTTCACCAGCTCCGGGCCGTAGGTGGCCACCAGATTGGCAAAGAAGCCGAAGAAGCCGATGGGCGCGTAGTAGGTGATGAGCTTGACGGTCTTCATGATGCAGTTGGTGATGTCCTCCAGGAACTGGGCGGTCTTGGTCTCCGGGCCGCCGTTCATCTGGATGCCGAAGCCGAACAGCACCGCCGCCACGATCAGGGGCAGGATGGCCCGGCGGCTCAGCAGCTCCATGAAGTCAGGCTTCGTAAAGAAGTTCACGATCATGTCCCCGAAGCCCAGGGTCTCGCCGACCTCGCCCTCCACGATGGTATAGCTGCCGTCCACCAGCGGGAAAATGCGGCAGACGATGTACATCAGCACACCGGCGATGGCGGCGGTGACGACGAACGTGGCGATGGTCACGCCCATGATCTTGCCGGCCCGCTTCACGCTCTTCATATTGGCAATGGCGGAGGCGATGGAGCAGAACACCATGGGCACCACCACGCAGAACATCATGTTGATGAACAGCGTGCCCAGGAACTCGATCTTGCCGCCGAATTTCGGTGCGAACGCGCCCACCAGGCAGCCGGCCACGATGCCCGTGAGCATGCACAGAATGAACCAGTAGTTCTTCAGGAATTTCTTCATAGCTCTCCTCCTAAAATAAACCTGACAGAAGTGTTACTGCGTCCATTATACGGGCATTTTTATCAAAGTAAATCACAATTCTTGCCATTCTTATGGCAAATCGTGCTGTCGCGTACCACATCCGCCGACGGCCCCCGGCCAAAGTGCTTCTTGTAGGCCCGGGAAAACGTGGAGTAATCCTGATACCCCGCCTGCTCCCCCGCCTCCGAGGGCGATACACCCTGCGCCAGCAGCCGCTGGGCCAGCAGCAGACGCTTCTCCGTCAGGTAGCCGTGGATGGAGTAGCCCGTCTCCTGCCGGAAGCGGCGCATCATGTGGTACTTGCTGATGTAGAACCGCTCCGCCAGCTGGTCGATGGACAGCTCCTCCGTCAGATGCAGGTTCAGGTACTGCAGCAGCGCCACCACCTTGCTGTCCCCCGCCGCGGCCTGTACCTGATGACCGCCGCGGCAGACCCGGTTCACCTCCACCATCAGCTCCAGAAACTGGGCGCGCGCCAGCAAGGCCGCGCCGTAGCCTCCCTCCCGGTCCGTCCGGGCCAGCGTCTCGAACAGCTGCCGCACCCGGCTGCCCCCCTCGTCCCGGTACACATAGCGGAACGCGGTCTGGGCCTGCCGGAAGCAGCCCTCCAGGTCGCAGTCCCCGGTGCTCAGGGACGTCAGATACGCCGGGTCGATGTACAGGATCATCCGCTCGTAGAAGTCGTCCTCCGCCACCTCCGGCCGGTGGATGCTGCCCCGGCCCACCAGCACGAAGTCCCCCGGCGACAGGTCGTACCGCTCGCCCTCGATGGCATAGCCCGCCTTCCCCGCCAGCAGAATGATGATCTTGTGAAACGTGTGATAGTGGTATTCGATGCGCTCCCGCCGGCTGTCCGCCAGATGAAACAGCCGGAACGGCTCCTTCAGATACCCCCGCACCTCGTACTGCAGCGGCTCCATAACGCTCACCTCCGCATTTTTTGCCCATATTATATACGATGCTGCGCGGTTCGTGCAAGCATTTTTGCCTTTATTACGATTTTGAAAATTTTGTTGCCATTTTGTAATTTTTATGTAGCTTTTTTGAGAGAGCTGTGATATGATAGAGCGCGTGGGGCCCAGACCCCTTGGAATCTATGATACGATTGGCAGGTAATTCCCATGTATCTGAAGCAATTGGCTGCGCTGGGCGCATCCGCCGTCATGGTGCTCACCGGCGGCGCGGTGGCCTCTGGCGCGGAGACGAAGACGACCGCTGTTGACGCGGTCACTCCTTATGAATATACCGCCGCCGTGGAGACACTGGCGGCCTCCGGCGTTGTAGCCGGCAGCAGCACGGCCCTGCAGGCCGGCGACGGGCTGCGTCTGGCACAGGAATCCGGTCTGCTGGAAGGCGATGATTCCCTGTCCCTGACGGAGTTGGCCGCTCAGGCCCTCATCCGCGAGACGGAGGAGCTGCAGAAGCAGAACTTCCTGGCGGAGTACGACGGCGCCATGATCGTCTGCGAAAGCTCCGTCACCCTGCGGGCCGAGGCGGATGCGGAGTCCGACTCCCTGCGCACCATCTGGACCGGCAAGGTGGCCCATCTGCTGGATGTGGAGGGCGACTGGTACAAGGTGAGCTACGGCACGGACACCGGCTACGTCCTGGCAGAGTACTGCGAGCCGGTACAGTACGCCGACTATGAGGGCACCTACGCCACCAGCACGCTGGCCGAGGACATCATCGCCCACAGCTACTCCTATCTGGGCACCCCCTACCGCTACGGCGGCACCAGCTACAGCGGCATCGACTGCTCCGGCTTCACCATGAAGGTCTTTGCCCAGTTCGGCATCTACCTCCCCCACGGCGCCAGCGACCAGTACGCCCTGAGCACCCCCGTCACCACAGAGGAACGGGCGCCCGGCGATCTGGTGTTCTTCAACACCAGCGGCTACGGCATCGGCCATGTGGGCATCTATCTGGGCGGCGGACAGTTCATCCACGCCAGCACCAGCCGGGGCGTCATCATCAGCTCCCTGTACGAGAGCTACTATGCCCGTACATATCTGTTCGCCGGCCGCATCATCAGCGGCTGATCCCGCGCAGATACTACCAAAACGACTTCTTCATGCTCCTTTCTGAAACAGGCGGACCGCCGCACAGCGGCCCGCCTGTTTTCCGTTTATTCGGTATACTTGCATATTTATCCGGTTATGCAGCGTTCCTTTCCGTCGTTTTGTCCAATTTAAGCCAATTATCCCATGTTATCTAAAGCAATATGCACAAAATTCCCTTGTGTTGTGAAATAATATTCATTTTATGCTTGACATTTATGCACGCAAAGCGTATGATAGCCACTGTCAGGAGGGAACGCCTCCGCAGAACACCGTCTATATCCCGGACATCCGGTATAGAACCATAAGAATGTGAAAGGAAGTACATCCCATGAAAAAGCTGATCGCAATGATGCTGACTCTGGTCATGGCGCTGAGCCTGGTGGCCTGCGGCAATACCAGCAGCAATGACAACGCAAACACCGGTGACGATCCCCAGCCCGCCGCCAAGACCACGCTGGTGGTAGGCGTCTCCGCCGACTATGCCCCCTTTGAGTTCATGTATCCCGATGCCAGCGGCAACATGGTCTACGGCGGCATCGACATCTCCGTGGCCCAGTATGTGGCCGATGAGATGGGTCTGACCATGCAGGTGGAGAACATGAGCTTCGACAACCTGCTGGCTTCTCTGGACAAGGGCGACTTCGACATCGTGCTGTCCGCCATGGAGGCCACTCCCGACCGTCTGGAGAACGCCGACTTCTCCGATCCCTACTACACCGACGTGCCCCCCGCGATTCTGGTGAAGGCCGACGTGGCTGACCAGTACAAGACGCTGGCCGACTTCAACGGCAAGTCCGTGGGCGCGCAGACCGCCACCACCAAGCTGGATCTGGTCAATGACATCGAGGGTGCCACCCCCGTGGCTCTGGCCTCCGTGCTGGATCTGGTGAACGAGCTGGTGTATGACAAGGTGGATGCCATTCTGGTGGACGGCGGCGTGGCCCAGCAGTACGCTGACGCCAACCCCGATCTGGTCATCGCCGAGGCCTCCGCTGAGCTGGGCGAGGCTGCCCCCTACTGCATCGCCGTGCAGAAGGGCGATCCCAAGGGCCTGCTGGACGGCATCAACGCCGCCATCGCCAAGATGACCGCTGAGAACAAGATCGAGACCTTCATCGCCGATGCCGACGCGCTGGCTGATGTGGCCGTGGAAGTCTCCGCCGACTAAATCCCTTCCAAAATCACGCGAGTGCAAAGCCGCTGTGCGACTTTGCACTTCGCGCGTCTCCGGAAAAAAGAACCTACACAGAAAGGACTGACCGCGTATGTGGTGGAGCAGCCTGTTCACGGATATGCGCCCCTCCGACTTCTTCAATTTCTCCTTCCTGCCCAAGTATGGCGTGGCCTTCGTCCGCGGCATTGAGTACACGCTGCTGCTGGCGGTGGTGTCCGTGTTGCTGGCGGTGATCCCCGCCCTGCTGCTGGCCCTGATGCGCCTGAGCAAGGTCAAGCCGGTGAAGTGGCTGTCCGGCGCGTACATCGCCGTGTTCCGCTCCACCCCCATGCTGGTGCAGCTGTCCATCATCTACTTCGGCCTGTTCTACGCCATCTCCCTGCCCCGCGTCAGCCTGTTCGGCTTCGTGGACATCAGCCGGTTTATCCCCGGCGTGGTGGCGCTGGCACTGAACAGCTCCGCCTATGTGGCGGAGATCTTCCGTGCCGGCATCCTGGCCGTGGACAAGGGCCAGACCGAGGCCGCCCGCTCCCTGGGTCTCAGCGGCTGGCAGTCCATGCGGCTGGTGGTGCTGCCCCAGGCCATCAAGAACGTGCTGCCCGCCCTGGCCAACGAGCTGGTGACCATGGTGAAGGAAAGCTCCATCTGCTCCATGCTGGGCATGGCGGAGATCATGTTCGCCGCCAAGACCATCGCCGGCTCCACCGGCATTTCGCTGGCGCCCTACACGCTGGCGGCACTGGTGTATTTCTGCATCAACTACCCGGCCTCCAAGGCGATCGAGGCCATTGAAAGGAGGATGCGCCGTGGCGACAAGCAATAATGTGCTGATCTCCGTACAGCATCTGGTCAAGGAGTACAATCACGGCGCCGTCCACGCCCTGAACGACTGCAGTCTGGACATCCGCAAGGGCGAGGTGGTAGCCATCATCGGTCCCTCCGGCTCCGGCAAATCCACGCTGCTGCGCAGCCTGAACCTGCTGGAGCAGCCCACCTCCGGTGCCATCTTCTTCGACGGCGCGGATCTGGCCGGCAAGGCGGTGAATATCGACCTGCACCGCCAGAAGATGGGCATGGTGTTCCAGCATTTCAACCTGTTCCCCCACAAGACGGTGCTGCAGAACATCACCATGGCGCCCGTGACCCTGAAGAAAAAGACCGCCGCGGCCGCCAGGGAGCAGGCCATGGCCCTGCTGGCTCGTATCGGCCTCTCCGACAAGGCCAACGAGTACCCCAACATGCTTTCCGGCGGCCAGAAGCAGCGTATCGCCATTGTTCGGGCGCTGGCTATGGATCCGGAGGTCATGCTGTTCGACGAGCCCACCTCCGCGCTGGACCCGGAGATGGTGGGTGAGGTGCTGGACCTCATGCGGGATCTGGCCAGAGACGGCATGACCATGGCCGTGGTCACCCACGAGATGGGCTTTGCCCGCGAGGTGGCCGACCGGGTGGTGTTCATGGCCGACGGCAAGATCCTGGAGGAGGGTACACCGGCGGACATCTTCGATCATCCCAAGGACCCCCGGCTGCAGGACTTCCTCAGCAAGGTACTGTAAACAAAAAGGACTCCGACCGTGAGGTCGGAGTCCTTTTTGTTTATTCAGCATTGTCCTGCGGCGGCTCCTGGGAGGCCTCCGCCGCCTTACGGGCGGCCTTCTGGTTGACGTACAGCTCCTCCGGCTTGTGAGGATGGAGCTTCAGGTTGTAGAACAGCATAAACGCGGACACCAGCACCATCACAAGGCTCAGCGCCTGACTGACCCGGATGGGCTGCCCGCCGATGGTCCAGTCGAACAGGTACAGGCTGTCGGTGCGCAGACCCTCGATCCAGAAGCGGCCCAGGCCGTACCACAGGAAGTAGAACCATGTGTTCTCGCCGTCAAACCGGCGGGCGCGGGACACGATGAACACCAGAAGCAGCAGCCCCACCACGTTCCACAGGCTCTCATACAGGAATGTGGGGTGGATGTCCACGGTCTGGCCCAGCGTCGTGGTCAGCTCCATGCGCCATGGCAGGGTCGTCTCGGTGCCGAAGGCCTCCCGGTTCATGAAGTTGCCCCAGCGGCCCACGGCCTGTCCGATAAGGAAGCCCATAACGATGAGATCGGTCAGCGCGCCCAGCTTCATGCCCTTCTTTTTGCACAGCACCAGCCCCACCAGAAACGCGGCGATCACCGCACCGTAGATGGCCAGACCGCCGTCCCAGATGGCCACGGCGCCGCCCCAGTCAAAGGAGCCGTCGGCGTTTTTGAACAGATCCAGATAGAAGATGACATAGTACAGCCGGGCGCCCACGATGGACAGCGGGATGCCCCACAGCACGGCGTCCAGCAGATCGTCCTCGGTGATGCCGTACTTCTCCTTCTGCGTCATGCAGAACCACAGCGCCAGCACCACGCCCAGCGCGATGAGGATGCCGTACCAGTAGATGGCCTTCCCGCCGATGTGGAAGGCGGTGCTGGAAGCGGTGAACTCCCAGTCGCCGAAAAGTCCCGGAAAGCGGATGGGACTGTCAGTCATAATGCGCAAGGGTCAACCCTCCTTCGGGTATATCACGGAGAGGGCCATATGGCTCTCTGCAAAGCTGTCGCGGATGAAATTCAGCACATCCTGCTGGGTGATGCTGTCGTAGACCTCCGGAAACCGGTAGGCGTCGTAGCGGTGGAAGCAGCCCTCCGCCATGGAGACTGCGATGGACTCAAAGGAGTTCAGTGCCTTCAGCGCCGCGCCGAAGTTGGCGTTGACGATGCGGCGGTAGTACGCCTCGTCCAGCCCCTCCTTCCCCAGCCGCTCTGCCTCGGCCAGAATGGCCTGCGCCACGGCGCGGGGGTCCTTGCTGTCGCCGCCGGCGTAGACATAGGCCGCGCCGGGCAGGATGTCGTAGCTGGCGCCGAAGGAGCCGTTGATAAGCCCCTGGCTGTACAGCCGGGCGTACAGCGGGCTGGATTCGCCCATCATCAGGTCGCAGGCCAACTCGCCGATGGCGGTGGCACGCATCTGCTCCGGGCCGTCGGGCTGGGGCGCGCACTTGAAGCCCACCAGGAATGTGGGCATGGCCACCTCCATGGTGCAGCTGGTCTCCGGCTGCGCCGCCGTCAGGTCCTCCGCCGGGCCGTGATCCCGGGGGATGTCGGGGCCGCTGCTCTCCGGCAGGATGCGGCGCGCCGTCTCCAGCACCTTGTCCGCGTCCACATCGCCCACCACCACAAGGCACATATTGGCCGGGGTGTAGAACGCCTTATGGCAGTCGTACAGCGTCTGTGCCGTGATCTGGCGGATGCTCTCCACCGAGCCGGCCACGGAGGTGCGGGCGGGGCTGGTGTGGTACAGCGACTGCATCAGCCGCTTGTACACCTGCCATTCCGGATTGTCCTCGATCATGTTGATCTCCTGGGCAATGATGCCCTGCTCCTTCTCCACGCTCTCCTCGGTGAAGTAGGGCACGGACACGAAGGACAGCAAAATCTCCAGATTCTCGTAGAATTTCTCCGTGGAGTCGAAGTAGTAGCAGGTGATGGCGTTGGACGTAAAGGCGTTGGGCTCTGCGCCGTTCTTCGCCAGTTCCTGCAAAGCGTTGCCCGCCTCGGTGTCGAACATCTTGTGCTCCAGATAGTGGGCGATGCCGGCGGGGGTGTCCAGCCACTGGCCGTTCAGTTGAAAGCGCATATCCATGCCGCCGTAGCGGGTGGCGAACATAGCGTACTTGCGGCGATAGTCCTTCTTGGGGACGACGAACACCGGCAGGCCGTTTTCCAGCGTTGTGCGAATGACCTCCTCGCCGATGCGGGGATAGACGGTCTTTTCGGAATGTGCCATGTTACGCCTCCTCCTTTCCGTGCAGGAAGTACACGGTGTCCAGCTTGGCGGACCGGGCCGCCGCCATGATGCGCTCCTTCGTGACCTCCCGCAGCGCCGCGGTCAGCTCCTCCGGCGTCTCGCCGGCGTCTGTGGCGATCTGGCCCAGGTAGTAGTTCTCCAGCGCGCCCTGGGAGTCCGGCAGGGACGTCAGGGAGCTGAGCATGGCCTGCAGGGCGCCCTCCTGCTCCCAATCCTCCCACTCGCCGTTCTGCACGGCGGTGAGCTGCCGGGCGATCTCCTCCATGGCGCGGTCGCAGTCCTTCTGCTCCACGCCGCTGGAGACGGTCATGATATTCTTGCTGCGGGCATAGCTGCTGGAGGCGTAGTAGCACAAAGACAGCTTCTCCCGCACGTTGAGGAACAGCTTGGAATTGCTGGTGCCGCCGAAGATCAGGTTGGCCAGGATCATGGCCGGCACATCCTCCGTGGTGCAGCGGTAGCCAAGCGACAGTTTACCCTGATTCACATCCATGACCTCCGTCACCATCCGGGGCGTCTCCCGTGGCGGCAGCTGCACCATGGCGGGCAGGGGCGCAGCGGTGCCTCTGGGCAGAGCTGCCAGCGCCGACAGCACCGCGTCCTCCACACGCTGCTGCTCCGCGCTGCCGCAGTAGAGCACCTCCACCCGGCTGGATGCCAGCAGGGCGCGGCTGTGGCGGTACAGGGAATGGTTGTTCAGCTTCGCCGCTGTCTCCTCGTCGCCCAGGCGCAGGATGCTGTACGGCTCACCGGCGCACATCTCCTGCATGAGCCGGATCTCCGCCCAGTCCCGCTTGTCGTTGCGCAGCGAACGGATGGCGTCGATGAGATTGGCCCTCTCACTGTCCACATACTCGGCCAGGAAGCTGCCGTTCCGGGTCACCGGCTCCAGCAGCATCTCGCCCATCAGCTCCGCCACCGGCTCCAGCAGCTTTTCGCCGTGGGGTGTGAAGGCATCGTCGATGAAGCCTGCGGCAAAGCCGATGCACTGGCGCTCCCCCTTCTTGCGGACGACGCTGTCCACCGTGGCGCCGTACAGCGTATCCATGGCGGCGGACAGGCTCTCCATATCCGGGTGGCGCATAGTGCCGCGGCTCAGCACGGCGGGCAGCAGCGCATTGGCGGACGCGGTGGCGCGGTCCAGTCCGGTGACGAGATTCAGCGTCAGGCGGCTTGTCTTGAATTTGCGGGCGGGCAGATAGGTCAGGAATACATCCGGCATGATCTCCCGGCGATTTTCATACATGGCGGGACCTCCTCAGTGTTCATTTGCATACTCCTATTTATTATACACCAGCATTACCCAAAAGAAAAGCGACAAAAAAGAAACTCCCGCCTAAAGCGGGAGCTTCTCTCGTCAATCAACGATATCCACCGAAACCTTTGCGCCGGTGCGCTGGGCATAGGAGCGCACCACGGTGCGAATCTCCTTGGCGATGCGGCCCTGACGGCCGATAACCTTGCCCATGTCCTCAGGGGCCACACGCAGCTGCAGCGTCAGCTCATCGCCCTCCTCGACCTCGGTGACGGACACCTGGTCGGGATGCTCCACAAGGCTTCTGGCGATATACAGCAGCAAATCCTTCATGGCTTTGCCCCCGGCTTACAGAACGTCGACTTTCTTCAGCAGCGCACGAACGGTCTCAGTGGGCTGAGCGCCGGTCTTGATCCACTCGCGGGCACGGTCAGCGTCGATGCTGATCTTGGCGGGGGACACGCAGGGATCGTAGGTGCCGATCTCCTCGATGAAGCGGCCATCACGGGGATAGCGGGAATCAGCGACGACCACGCGGTAGTAAGGAGCCTTCTTAGCGCCCATTCTTCTCAGACGAATCTTGACCATAGTTATTTTTCCTCCATGTATTATTTGTATGTTTATTTGTTAAATGCTTCTGCACTTACACACGTTTATTTCAGCCGCTTCTTCCGGCCGAAGCCGTGCATCCGGTTCATATTGGGCATACCGCCCATCATACCGCCCAGACCGCGGAACTTGCCCTTGGTCATGGCCTTTGTCATCTGCTGCAGCATCTCGAAGGACTTCAGCAGGCGGTTGACGTCCACCACCTCCAGACCGCAGCCGGCGGCGATGCGCTTTTTGCGGCTGGCGTTAAGGATCTGAGGATTTTCCCGCTCCCTGGGGGTCATACTGCGGATGATGGCCTTGTTGTGTGCCATCTGCTTCTCGTCGATCTGGCTGGGGTCAAAGCCCTTGGCCATGCCGCCGGGCAGCATATCCGCGATCTGGCTCAGATCGCCCATGTTCTGCAGCTGTTCCAGCTGATCCAGATAGTCGCCGAGGGTCAGCCGGTTCTTGCGCAGCTTCTCCTCCAGCTTCTTGGCCTGCTCCTCGTCGTACTGCTGCTCCGCCTTTTCGATGAACGTGAGCATATCGCCCATGCCCAGGATGCGGGAGGCCATACGGTCGGGGTGGAACGGCTCGATCATGTCCAGCTTTTCGCCGGTGCCCACGAACTTGATGGGCTTGCCGGTGGCCGCCCGGATGGACAGGGCCGCGCCGCCTCGGGCGTCGCCGTCCAGCTTGGTCAGCAGCACGCCGTCGATGCCCAGTGCCTCGTCAAACGCCTTGGCGGCGTTGACCGCGTCCTGACCGGTCATGGCGTCCACCACCAGCAGGATCTCGTTGGGCTTCACCGCGGCCTTGACGGCCTTCAGCTCATCCATCAGCGCCTCGTCGATGTGGAGCCGTCCGGCGGTATCCAGAAACACTATGTCGTTGCCGTGGTCGGCCGCGTACTTGATGGCTTCCTTTGCGATGGTCACGGGGTCGATCTGCCCCATCTCGAACACGGGGATGTCCAGCTGCTTGCCCACCACCTGCAGCTGGGTGATGGCGGCGGGACGGTACACGTCGCAGGCGGCCAGCAGCGGGCGCTTGCCGTACTGGCGGCGCATAAGGCCCGCCAGCTTGGCGCCGTTGGTGGTCTTACCGGCGCCCTGCAGACCCACCATCATCACAACGGTGGGGCCCTTGGACGCGGTGGTCAGCCGGGCGTTGGTACCGCCCATCAGGGCTGTCAGCTCCTGATCCACGATCTTCACGATCTGCTGGGCGGGGGTCAGGCTGTCCAGCACGTCGGCGCCGATGCACTTCTCCGTGACGGACGCCACAAAGTCCTTGACCACCTTGTAGCTGACGTCGGCCTCCAGCAGCGCCATGCGCACCTCGCACATGCCCTCCCGGACGTCGGCCTCGGTAAGGCGGCCCTTGCCCCGGAGGCGCTTGAAGGTCGCATTCAGTTTTTCGCTCAGTCCCTCAAATGCCATGGATTACTCCTTCAGAACGCCGGCTCCGGCAATGATGCTGTCGGCCAGCTCCTCCAGCCGGTGGTTCTCATACTGCCGGTAGTTGATGGTCTTGATCTCGTTGGCGGCGGCCACGATGGCATCCACGCTGTCCTGCATGCGCATGAACCGCTTGAGCAGGCCGGTCTTGTCCTCCAGCTCGTTCATGGCGGCCTCGGCCCGGACGATCACGTCCCGCACTCCCTGCCGGGAGATGCCGCAGTTCTCCGCGATCTCCGCCAGCGACAGATCTTCATTATAGTAGAGGTCGAACAGCTCGCGCTGCCGGTCGGTGAGGATGTCACCGTAAAAATCGAACAGCATGGTCATGCGGTAGGTCTGGTTTTTCACGGGAGTTCCTCCTTCTGTAAAGTTATACGCCTTTACAACAGTGAATATCTTACACGATACAGCCCCAAAAGTCAAGGCGAAATATGGCGGCGGCTGAAAATTTTTCAGAAAAACCAAAGCGCTGTGCTCCTCCCCCGCGAAAGGCGTCTCTTCCGCCCCGCCGGAGCGGCTCCGTCCTCGCTATACCGCCTCGCCAGGCAATGAATAGATCCATCTTCCTCCAAAAAACTATAGATTTTCCTGATAGTTCGTTGTATGCTTATTGCAGAGAACAGGGAGGTTTTGCCATGATCCTTTACTTTTCCGGCACCGGCAACAGCAGATACGCGGCCCAGCGCATGGCGGACGCGCTGGGTGAGCCGCTGCTGTGCCTGAACGACCGCATCAAGGCGGGCGACACCGCGCCCATCGAGACAGGTGCGCGCCTGATCCTCGTCACGCCTACCTACGCGTGGCGCATCCCCCGCATTGTGGAGGACTGGCTGCTGCGCACGGAGCTTGTCGGCGCGCGGCAGGCGTGGTTCGTCATGACCTGCGGCAGTGAGATCGGCAGCGCCGCCAAGTACAACCGTGCGCTCTGCCAGGCCAGGGGCATCGGCTATATGGGCACGGCGCAGCTCGTCATGCCGGAGAACTACATCGCCATGTTCAACGCCCCGCAGCCGGAGGAGGCCCGGCAGATCGTGGCCCGCGCCCAGCCGGACATAGACCGGGCCATCGCCGCCGTCCGGGACGGTAATGCCTTCCCGCCGCCCCGCGACAACCTCTATGACCGCCTCATGAGCGGGCCGGTGAACCCCATTTTCTACGCCTGCATCGTGAAGGCGAAGGTCTTCACCGTCAGCGACGCCTGCACCGGCTGCGGCCAGTGCGCCCGGCGCTGTCCCACCAACAGCATCACCATCCGGGACGGCAGGCCCGTCTGGGGTCAGGGCTGTACCCACTGCATGGCCTGCATCTGCTATTGCCCCGCGGAGGCCATCGAATACGGCAAAAAGAGCCTCGGCAAGCCGCGTTATCACTTCGAGGCGCTGTAAAGGCGCAAAAAGCCTCCCGCTGTCCGCAGGGACAGCGGGAGGCTTTCTGTTTACGTTCTTACAGGCTCTCGGCCCACGCCGCCAGCTCCTCGCGGCTGACGCTGCGCTTGAACACCTTGCCGTTCAGCAGCTTCGCGCCCTTGCAGCTGGGGGCCAGACGCTCGTTGGTCTTGCCCATGCCGCTGCCGCCGGAGGTGGCGAAGGGCACCACGGTCCTGCCGCTCAGGTCGATGCTCTCCAGAAACGTGTTGACAATGGTGGGGGCCACATACCACCAGATGGGAAAGCCCACATAGACGGTGTCGTAGTCCGCCGCATTGGGCAGCGCCGCCGCCAGCTCCGGACGGGAGCCAGGGTCCTTCATCTCCACGGTGCTGCGGGATTTGGCGTCCATCCAGTCCAGATCCGCCTTGGTGTAGGGCACCTTGGGGGCGATCTCAAACAGGTCCGCGCCCACGGCCTCCGCCAGCTTCCCGGCCACCTGCGCCGTCACACCGGACGCGGAAAAATACGCTACCAGCTTCTTGCTCATAGGAATACCTCCGTTCTTTGCGTTCATGTGTATAGTATATATCCCGAAGCCCGGTGCAAGTCAAGTCCGTTTTTCCTGACCTGCTGTGCAAAACCGGATTGTGTCCGGCGCAAAGCTGTGGTACAATGGCCGCAGTACAGAGAAACACGGAGGGCTTTCATCATGCGGCTGATCTCATGGAACGTCAACGGCCTGCGGGCCTGCCTGAACAAGGGCTTTCTGGACTTCTGCGCGCTGGCGGATGCGGACGTCATCTGCCTGCAGGAGACGAAGATGCGTCCCGAGCAGGCGTCCTTCGAGCTGGAGGGCTACCAGCGGTTCTGGAACAGCGCCGACAAGGCGGGCTATTCCGGCACCGCCGTGTTCACCCGCCGCGCGCCCCTGTCCGTGACCTATGATTTCGGCGGCGATGTCCACCGCCACGAGGGCCGGGTCATCACCGCGGAATTTGAGGACTTCTATCTGGTCTGCTGCTACACCCCCAACTCCAAGGACCAGCTGGCCCGTCTGGACTACCGTATGGAGTGGGAGGACGACATCCGCGCCTACCTGACGGAGCTGGACGCCCAGAAGCCGGTGGTCTACTGCGGCGACCTGAACGTGGCCCATCAGGAGATCGACCTGAAGAACCCCCAGTCCAACCGGATGAACCCCGGCTTCTCCGACGAGGAGCGGGCCAAGATGACCCAGCTGCTCTCCAGCGGCTTTGTGGACACGTTCCGCGCCCTGTACCCCGACCGCACCGGTGCCTACTCCTGGTGGAGCTACCGCTTCCACGCCCGGGAGAACAACGCCGGATGGCGCATCGACTATTTCATCGTGTCCCAGCGGCTGATGCCCCGGGTGAAGCACGCCGACATCTGGCCGGAGATCACCGGCAGCGACCACTGCCCCGTGGTGCTGGAGCTGGACGAAGCATAAGCGAAGATAGAACGGGAGCCGCCCTCCGGGCGGCTCCCGCTTTTTACGGTCTCGCGCCTGTATTGGGCGCGGTGTTTTCCGCGATCCCCCATTTCCCGGTCCTTGCGTCCCGCGTCAGGTAGAAATACTGCTCCGTGTACCCGTCGTTCATAAACGTTTTGGTGTGGTCGTATGCCGTATAATACCGCGCCCGCACCGCCACAAAGTGCTCCGCCAGATAGGCGTCCGTCCACCCGCACGCCTCCGCCAGCTCGCTGCCGGCGTACATGGCGGCGGCACGCGCCGTCTCCGTCTCGTCCACCGCGATCTCCTCCACCCGCACACAGATCGTATACGCCTTGTCCGCCTGTCCCTCGATGGCGCTGCGGACCACCTGCACCGGATCGTCAGACGGCGTCTGGAACCACGGGTCCAACAGTCCCAGCTCATGGGACGCAAAGCCGCAGAGCGCCAGCGTGGCGATGACGGCAGCCAGCAGGACGCCCAGCCGTCTGCGGCGCACGTTGGCCGCGGACGGTGCGGCATAGAAAAGCGCCTCCTCCACATACCTGTCGCCGATCTGGCCCATGGCGGCCGTGAATTTCTCCCCATTCATCCCAGCATCCCCCTTTCCGTCAGATAATGCTTCAGCTGCCGGCGGAGGCGGGTCAGCCGGACGGAGACATTTTTCTCCGTCAGCCCCGTCAGCACCGCGATGTCCCGGCAGCTGTCGGCAAACCAGTAGCGGCGCATGAAGATCACCCGGTTTTCGGCGGACAGCGTATCCAGAAAGCTCTCGATGCCGCGGGCCAGCTCCCCGGCCTCCACCTCCGTCTCCACCGTGCCGGGCGCCGCCATGCAGGCCTCGATCTCCTCCATGGCTACCGCATAGCGCCCGCCGCGCTTGGCCGCCTCCCGCCGGTGGCAGGCGTTCAGCGAGATGTTCCGGACGATCCGGCAGAGATACGCCGCCAGTGGGTCGGGCCGTGCCGGTGGGATGGCATTCCACGCGCCCAGATAAGCGTCGTTGACACACTCCTCCGCGTCCTGCCAGTCGTTCACGATGTTGTAGGACAGCCTGCGGCACGTCCCGCCGTATTTGGCGTCCAGCTCCCGTATCCCCTGCTCGGACCGGGCGAACAGCAGCTCAATGATCCCTGCGTCCTCCATTTTCACGCCGCCTCCTTTCCTGCTCTGCCTATATACTACGGTTCCAGCCGCAAATACTACACGCCTTCCGCAAAAAACGGGCATCCGGCGCCGACGCCAAATACCCGTTTCACCGCCCCCGCCTGACGGGGACGGCCATGCTCTATTTGTCCTCTCGCGGCAGCACAAGATTCAGGAACACCGCCATCAGCGTGGCGATGACCACCGGGGACTTGCCGAAGATGGTGGTGGCGGCCTCCGGGAACTGGGCCAGCGCGTCCGCCGCCTGGGAGATGCCCACGCCCAGCGCCGCCGACAGGCCCACAATGGTGGTGTTGCGGGCGGTGATGCCCTCCCCCGCGATGAGCTTCATGCCGGTCATGGCGATGGTGGAGAACACCGCCACCGTGGCGCCGCCCAGCACGCACTGGGGGATGGTGGTCAGGATGGCGGAGAACTTGGGCACCACGCCCGCCAGCAGCAGAAAGCCGCCGGTCATGGCGAACACCCACCGGTTTATCACCTTATTGGTGGCCACGATACCCACGTTCTGGGAATAAGTGGACGTGGGCAGACCGCCCAGCAGCGCCGTCAGGACGTTGCTGACGCCGTAGGCCACGATGCCGCCCTGCAGCTCCCGGTCCGTCGGCTCCCGGTCCATGCCGCCCACGGTGGTGGCGGTCAGGTCGCCGATGGCCTGGATGGAGTTGATGGCGAACAGCAGCCCCAGCGCGATGCAGCCGGAGGCCTCAAACGTGACACCGAAGGGCAGTACCTCCGGCAGAGAGAACCAGGACGCCCCGGCGACACCGGACAGATCCACCATCCCCGCGATGAACGCCACGGCGTAGCCCGCCAGAATACCCAGCAGGATGGACGCCAGCTTGCAGATGCCCTTCCCGTGGTTGGTCAGCAGCAGCACCACCGCCAGCGTGAACGCCGCGATGGCCCAGTTCTGCCACGAGCCGTAGACCAGCGCCTCGGTAAGGCCGCGCTCCGTCACCACCGACTCGTAGGTGTTGCCGGTGCCTCCGGCCATGTAGTGGATGGCCGTGGGGTACAGGGAAAGGCCGATGGTGAACACCACCGTGCCGGTGATGACCGGCGGGAACAGGCGGCGGATGGGCTTGATGAACACGCCCACCAGCGTGGCCACGATGCCCCCCACGATCATGGCCCCCGCCACGGCGGCCAGCCCGCCGCTGCCGGAGGCGATGGCCTGCATGCTGGGCAGATACGCGAAGCTGACGCCGAAGATCACCGGCAGCCCCGCGCCGAACCGTCCCCCGATGGGAAACAGCTCCAGCAGCGTGGTCACCGCCGACATCACCAGCGACGCCTGTATCAGCAGCACCCGCTGGCTCTGGGGCAGCCCCACGGTGTTGGCGATGATGATGGCCGGGGTGACGCAGCCCACGATCATGGCCACCAGATGCTGCAAAGCCATGGACACCGCCATGCCCAGCGGCGGTACGCCGCGGAACCGGAACAGAGCCTCCTGACTGTGGGCTGTCTTTCGCATGGTGTGTCCTCCTCTGCCGCATGATCCGCGGTTTCTTTCAGCCGCCCCGCCGGGCGTGAAAACGGTGATACGGCAGCATAGCCGCTCTTTGGCTATTATACCACATTTTCTTAACGCCGCAAAAATTTTTTGCCCGCCTGACAACTTTTTTGGCATACCGCCAGAAATGCCCGCCCTCCGCGCAAAAGAAAAAAGCCGCGCAAGCGGCTTTTTCTTATCTATATCAGACCGTGGCCTCCGCCGGCGCCGGTGTCTCCTGCATCACGTGGATCTCCTCGATGCGGTGGTTCTCCACCCGGGTGACCTGCACCCGCAGGCCATCGAGGGTAAAGCTGTCCCCGGCCTCCGGCACCCGGCCGAACTGCTCCATGACCCAGCCGCTGACGGATACCATCTCCGAATCGGTCTTGAGGCGGAAGTACGCGGCGAAGTCCGCGAGATCCATGGCCGCGTCCACGGCGTAGGTATCCGGTCCCAGCTTCCGCAGGAACACCTCCTCCTCGTCGTGCTCGTCCCAGATCTCGCCCACCAGCTCCTCCAAGATGTCCTCCATGGTGACGATGCCGCAGGTGCCGCCGTACTCGTCCACCACCACGGCCACATGGGTCTTGCCCTGCTGCAGCTTCTTCAGCAGCAGGCGGATGGGCTCGTTCTCCAGCGCGAACACCGGCGGGGCGATGATGTCCCGCAGCGGCTTATCCGTCACGCCGCAGCCCACATAGAAGTCCTTCTGGTGGACGGTGCCCAGAATATGGTCGATGGAGCCGTCGTAGACCAGCAGCCGGGAGTACTTGGTCTGGGTGAACAGCGCGGCTACCTCCTCCTTGCCGGCGGTGACGGGCAGCGCCGCCAGATCCACCCGGTGGATCAGGATGTCCTGGGCCTCCTGCTCGGAAAAGCCGATGGCGTTTTTCAGCAGCTCGCCCTCGTCCCGGTCGATGCTGCCCTCCTGCTGCACCTCGTCCACCAGCATCAGCAGCTCCTCCTGGGACATCTTGCTTTCGCCGCTGAGGCGGAAAACCTTGTTCAGCAGCTTTTTCCACAGGGAGAACAGCAGATTCAGGGGCATCAGCACCCAGATGAGCACCCGCAGGATGGGGGCGGACAGCATGGCGCACCTCTCCGCGCAGTCCTTGGCGATGCTCTTGGGGGATATCTCGCCGAAGATCAGCACCACCACCGTCACCACCACCGTGGAGATGGTGGCGCCCGCGTCGCCGTAGTGCCGCACGAACAGCACCGTGCCGATGGACGCGGTAGCGATGTTGACGATGTTGTTGCCGATGAGGATGGTGGACAGCAGCCGGTCGTACTGCTCCAACAGCTTCAGGGCCAGCGCCGCGTTGCCGCTCCCCTTCTCCGCCAGCGTTTTCAGGCGCGTGGTATTGGCGGAGGAAAAGGCCGTCTCCGTGGCCGAAAAATAGGCGGACAGCAGCAGGCAGACCGCCATCATGATGATACAAGTCGTAGTTGACAAGCTATGTAACTCCTTTTCTGTCGTCTGTTTTTTGTGGGTGGATACTCCCTTATAGGCGCAAAAAAGCACGTCTGCCCCGCGATGCGCAGCGCAGATATGCTCCCACAGACAGATGGCAGTTCAGCTGGTTACCCGGATAGTCACCGCCGTCAGTATCCATATAGGTATGACCCCTCCTTCGTTGTAAATTAGTGGTAGTATACCAGAAAACCGGCGCGCAGTCGAGTTAAGAACCCGTGAAGAACGGGAGTGGGCACCCTCCCGGATGCCCGCTCCCGCTTGTATTCTGTCAAAACACACCTGCGCCGCACAGCAGCCGCCTACGGCGAACACCGTGGCGCCCACCAGCAGGAACGCCAGCGGCGGCACCAGCGCCGCCGGGACAGTCCCGCCGATGCCGTTGACGAGGATGTCGAACAGCCCCAGCTCCCGGTTGGCCTCGCTGAGCATGAAGCCGAAGCACACCACGATGGCAAGGGATGTCATGCCCTTGGCGCCGTTGAAGAAATGCTCAAAGAACTGCTTCACGGTCGTGATCTTCTGCGGCACATACAGCAGGAACTGGGCGATGATGGCCAGCAGCGTGGCCAGCACCATGGACTCCGCCATCCGGCGGGTCTTGAGCGCGTAGATGATGAGAAATGTCAGCGACGCAAAGGCCATGATGATCTCCGGCATGGTGCGTTCTCCTTACCTGGAGAGTTATCCGTAGTATAGCACGCCCTCCCGGCGCTGGCAAGACCGTTCTGTCAGGCGGACAGCCTTGACAGCGTATCACGCCCTGCGCTATGATAAGGGAGAAAAGGACGGTGACAACCATGGTGGACGGCAACATCATACTGTCCGTGGCCAAGGCCATGGAGCTTCTGCAATCGCTGAGTCAGGCGGGGCGTCCCCTGTCGCTGACGGAGCTGACGGAGCGCTGCGGCTATCCCAAGAGCACGGTGTTCGGCCTGCTGACCACCATGCGGGCCTACGACATCATCACCCAGACGCCGGACGGCAAATACGCGCTGGGCCTGCGGCTCTTTGAGTACGGGCGGCAGGTGGAGCGCACCTGGGACATCTCGCTGGTGGCCCGTCCCTACATGGAGCACCTGTCCCAGTCCACCGGCGCGTCGGTGATGCTGTCCATCTGCGAGGGCGGCAGCGTCATCACGCTGGATCAGGTGGAGGCCCGGGACAAGCTGCGCATCGTGTCGGACGCTGGCGCGCGGCTGCCCATTTACTGCACGTCCCAGGGCAAGGTCTTTCTGGCCCACATGCCCCGCGCCGAGGCGGAGAAGCTGCTGCGCCGCCAGAGCATGACCCAGTTCACGCCCCACACCATCACGGACGTGGGCGCCCTGATGCGGGAGGTGGGCACCTGCCGGGAAAACGGCTTCGCCATCGAAAACGGCGAGTATAAGATCGGCCTGCGCTCCATCTCCGCGCCGGTGTACACGGTGGAGCGGGCCGTCCGGTACACCGTGGGCGTCATCGGCATGTTCCGCAGCGCCCACTCCGCCGACTTCCAGGACGCGGTGGAGCAGGTCTGCGCCACCGCTGCCATGATCTCGGCGGCGCTGGGCTACCGGGAGTAGCGCCGGACGCGCTTCTTTTCGACAGTTTTTTACAATAAGTCAATAATTTTGACAAAAGAGGATTGACTTTTCCCGCATTTTATAGTGTTATATATAATATGAGTTTGTGCGCAGCCGCGCGCATCTCATGTCGTGAACCGGCAGATAAAGGGGATCGTTGCGATCCGCAATGGGGGTCTGCTCTTTCGCGTCGGTGCCGCCCGTCTATAGGGAGGCACATCCACTGACCGAGAAAATTGAGGGGGATTTTAGAGGTGGGTAAATTTAAATACGACCTGACGGTGTCTGCTGTCAACGCCTTTGGCGCTGCCTGCATCACCGTCCTGTTTGGCCTGTGCTGGTTCAGCTTCTATGAGGACGCGCTTTTTGCGCCGTTTCATCTGGAGGGATGGTGCGTCACCGCACTGTTCTGCCTGGTGTACTGTCTGCTCTGCCGTGCCTACAACTCGTTTGAGGTGGTGCTGCAAAGCGTTCAGGAAGCGGTTTACAGCCAGGCTCTTTCTATTCTGTTCGCGGATGTTATCTTCTACTTTGTCACCTGCCTGCTGGCCCGCCGCTTCGTGAACGTGCTGCCCATATTGGGAACGTTTGCGGTGCAGCTTCTGGCTGCGGCGCTGTGGTGCGCCATGAAGCGCCGCTGGCACTTCACCTTCCGCCCCGCCGCCCCGTCTGTGGTGGTGTACAGCGACCATACGGAGGTGGACGAGCTCATTGCCCGCTCCGGTCTTGACAAGAGCTTCAATGTCACGAGCACGGTGGATGCCGATTCCTGTCTGGCGGACCTTTCCATGCTGGACGGCGCCGGCGTGGTGTTCCTCAGCGATGTCAGCAGCAGCCAGCGCAACGAGATCCTGAAGTACTGCGTGGAACGGGATATCGACGTGTACGTGACGCCGCGCATCGGCGACACCCTGATGCAGAGCGCGCGGCAGGTACACCTCTTCCACCTCCCTGTTCTCAAGGTGGGGCGCTATCACCCCTCGCCGTTGTATCTGTTCCTCAAGAGGAGCTTTGATATTCTGGCATCGGCGCTGGCGCTGCTGGTGCTGTCCCCTCTGTTTCTGGTGACGTCAGTGGCCATCAAGGCCTACGACGGCGGCCCGGTCTTTTACACGCAGGACCGTCTGACCCGGAACGGGAAGATCTTTAAGATCCATAAATTCCGCAGTATGCGGGTGGACGCGGAGAAGGACGGCGTGGCCCGCCTGTCCACCGGCGAGCACGATGACCGCATTACGCCGGTGGGGCGCGTCATCCGCAAGACACGTATCGACGAACTGCCCCAGCTGGTGGACATCCTGAAGGGTGATCTGTCCGTTGTCGGCCCCCGTCCGGAGCGGCCCGAGATCGCGGCGCAGTATGAGGAGACCATGCCGGAGTTCCAACTGCGCCTACAGGCCAAGGCCGGCCTCACCGGCTACGCGCAGGTCTACGGCAAATACAACACCCGGCCCTACGACAAGCTGAAAATGGATCTGATGTACATATCCCGCCCCAGTGTCATCGAGGACCTGCGCATCTGCTTTGCCACGGTGAAGATCCTGTTTATGCCTGAAAGCACCGAGGGAATTTCTGAGGGCCAAACCACTGCTATGAGTGGAGAAAACCACTAAATATCGATGATTTTGGCTGCTTTCCGGGGCTAATAATCGACATTCTTCAGGAATGTGCTGTCAGGAATAAACAAGGGGTTTCGATGACAGTATCATCGAAACTTTCAACCCGGTCATGGAGATGCTATCAGGCATAAATACGAGGTCTCCTAGGGAAAAGGTATGGTGCTATCGGGAATAAACGCAAGGACTCCCGTAGCGATATGAGTGATTTCTGGCATAAATACATGGATTCCTATGGCGAGATGATGGTGTCATCAGGAATAAAGACAAGGGCTTTGATAGTGCTATGGAAAGGCAGGATAGAGCATAGCGGAGGCCCACTGCAACGGTACAAGACATAGCAGCAGCGTGTGGATCACACTGCTGAGGACGATTAGTAGAGCTTTATGAGGAATAGACGGCTCAGACTCTTTGAGATGAGTCTGGGCTGTAATCTTTGATATGCGGAGAGGAAGAAATTACGATGCATGAGAAGTTAGCTTACGCAATTAAACATTATCCATTGGTTCAACGCTTATACAGAGTGGTTATGAGTTTCCTGTTTCAAGTGTGGGGAATGTTTACTGGCTTTGATGACCATTTAATCCTTTTTTCTGCGATGAGCGGCGATCAATACGCTGGTAGTCCGAGAGTGCTTTTTGAGGCCATGAAAAAGGATCCTCGCTTTTCGGATTATCACTATGTTTGGGCTTTTACACATCCCGAAAAGCAGACGGTCGAAGGTGCATCGGTTGTTAAGATGGATTCGCCGCAATATTTCAAAACTGCGCTTAGAGCAAAGATCTGGATCACGGATGTTAATATTGAGCGCGGATTGAATTTCAAAAAGAAGAAAACCGTTTATTTGAATACCTGGCATGGAACTGGTCCGAAGAAAGGTGGAAATGCCGTTGCTGGACGTAAGGACTACGATTTTTCACGGGTAGATATTTTTTGCTGCGATGGGCAGTATACACATGACATTTTCATTAAGTGGTTCAACGCTACTAATGAATCGATGCTGTGGTGTGGTAGACCACGTGAAGATGAGCTGATGGCATTTACCGAAAGCGACAGAGAGAAAATCCGTAGTGAACTCGAAATTCCTGAACACGTGAAAGCAGTGCTGTATATGCCCACATGGCGCGAAGGACAACTTCAAGGGCTGAATTATGCGGCGTGGGAAAAAAAGCTTGGAAAAGATTACTGCCTCCTTGTAAGAGCACATCATTTTACAAAGGAAGGGTTACTCAGCGAACACAGTTCAGAATTTGTCAAAGATGTTTCCGATTATCCGGATGTCAACAAGCTTTATTTAGCGGCAGATTATTTGATTTCGGACTATTCAAGTGCGTTCTTTGATTATGGTTTGCTGGCAAAACCGATGATTTGCTTTGCACCGGATTATGATACATACAAACAGAACTATGGTCTTTTTATGGACTTGGAGAGCGAGTTCCCAAACGGAGTCTTCAAAAACGAAGATGACGTACTGAATCTTATCCGGAATATGAATTACAAAGAGGAAAGTGCAAAGTGCGGCGCATACTGTGCTGGGTATGTCACTCACAAGGAGAATGCGACTCAAAAGTGCCTGAATCGGGTTTTTGAGTTGGTAAAGAAGTAATTGATACGGGGGTGTGAGCAATGAATATTGCCCTGATTTTTGCCGGCGGCGTTGGTAAACGCATGAACTCAAAAGATCGTCCCAAGCAGTTTTTGCTGGTGCATGGTAAGCCTATTATTGTGCATACGATTGAGCTGTTTGAATATCATGAACAAATTGATGGAATTGTTGTTGTCTGCGTTAAGGACTGGATTCCGTATATGGAAGAGATGAAATATCGGTACCGCCTTGACAAAATCGGCAAGATTGTACCGGGAGGAGAGACGGGACAATTATCCATCTACAATGGTTTGTATGCAGCAGAAGAACTGTACGGAGCCAATGGAAATATTGTTTTGATTCATGATGGTGTTCGCCCTCTTATTAACGAGAAGACGATTACGGACAATATTGAATCAGTAAAAGCGAATGGATCGGCAATTACATGTAAACTTGCCACGGAAACGGTGATATTGGTTGACAAGGATTCGAAAGTTTGCGAGGTGCCGAGTAGGGAAGCTTCTCGAATGGCACAAGCACCGCAGAGTTTTTGGCTTAACGATATTCTTGAAGTACATAGAAGGGCACTTGCAGATGGTCAGAGGAATATGATTGACTCCTGTACGATGATGCGAACCTTTGGAAAAGAACTCTCTGTTGTAATTGGTCCGACCGAAAATATTAAAATTACAACGCCAGATGATTTCTATACATTCCGAGCATTGTATGATGCAAGAGAGAATGCTCAATTGAATTTTTAAGGATGCGTTGCAATGAAAGTGTTTGAAGAAGATTTGAAGAGAATCGCACAGGAGTTAAAAGAACTTGAACTTAAGAATAAGACTTTTTTCATTACTGGTGCGACCGGACTAGTTGGATCGGTACTTGTTAAAGCACTGGCTTATGCAAACTACCATTATGATTTGAAAAACAGAATTGTGGCGCAAGTTCGTAACCCACAGAAAGCGGAAAAGGTATTCGATGGCTATGCAGATATTACTTACTGTGTGGGCGATGTTAGAAATACTATCTCGTACTCGGGTGATGTCGATTATGTAATCCATGCTGCAAGCGAGACAAAATCGAGAAACATGATTGATTTTCCTGTGGAGACGCTATGGACTGCTTTGAGCGGGGCAAAAAATCTGCTGGATTTTGCTTATAAAAAAAAGATAGAAAAAATGGTATTTCTTTCTTCAATGGAGGCCTTCGGAACAGTTGACGGAGATCAAAGGACTCCAGAAGAGAGGCTGGGATATATTGACCTCAGAAAAGTGAGAAGTTGCTATCCGGAAAGTAAACGCATGATTGAAAATATGTGTGTGTGTTATTCGTCAGAATACGGTGTGTCGGTTACAATAGCGCGTCTTGCGCAGACTTTCGGTGCAGGTGTCTCATCAGAAGATACTCGAGTTTTTGCACAGTTTGCACATAGCGCAATGACCGGAGAAGATATAGTTCTTCATACAACTGGTACATCGTGTGGAAATTATGTCTATACAGCAGATGCGGCAACTGCGATTTTCACATTGCTGAAAAAAGGAGCAAGTGGTGAATGCTATACTGTCGCGAATGAGACAAGCAGTATGCAAATCAAAGATATGGCTGCATTGGTGGCAAATTGTGTAGCCGATGGGAAAATTAAGGTTGTTATTGACGTCCCAGAGGGCGACAAATTTGGTTATGCTCCAGACGTAAAACTTAAACTTGATGCATCAAAGTTGAAATCTCTTGGCTGGAAACCACAAATCAATTTGGAAGAATCGTATAAAAGGCTGATTAAGTATTGGCAAGAGAATTAAATGAGTCATATATCAGATCTGATTGGCAAGCTATTTTATTATTATCCGGACAAGCTTGTAAATAAGCTCGGGCATATGTACTATCAGAGCCAGATAAAGGGCAAAACTGATACGTTACACCTCAAAGGAAGAATGCGAATCCAGTGGCCTAATCGGCTAGTTGTTGGAGACAATTGCTGCATTAATGATGGATGCTTGATGCAGTGTCAGGGGGGGAACGCTGGGGAATAGCGTTACAATCTCAACGGGAGCAATAGTGCTAGCGCGTCAGTACAGAATGAGCGATTGGCGTGAGCAATGCCTTAAAGATGAGCCTGACATGGACCATGAAGAAAAACCGGTGTTCTTGAACGATCATACATGGATTGGTGCTGGTGCTATTATTTTACCGGGTGTCCAGATTAAGGGTAAAGGTGTAGTAGTTGCAGCGGGAACAATCGTCACAAAAGATATTAATGAGGACTATGTTTTAGTCGCTGGATCACCAATGCGTATAGTTAAGAGCTATAGTCGAATAGAGGAAAGTTATGAAGATATTAATGGTAACAAATAAGGTTAAAACATATGCTCTAGGAGCAAAGAATACATTTGAACCTTTGAAAAGACTGGGTCACGATGTTGTGTGGGCTGCTGACTTCTCTAAATTTATTGGTAATAAGGAAGAAATTCCGGCAGTGACAGAGCAGATTAGTATCAACACTAACCCTTTAAATAAGGATAACATCAATGCATACAAACGGCTTTTAAGTATAATCGATGAATATCAAATAGAAGCTGTGATGTGCAGTACTCCGATAGGAGGACTGTTAGCGCGTTTGGCTGCAAGAAAAAAGGGATTACGACCCGTTCTTTATGCGGCGCATGGATTTCTTTTTTTTAGAGGTGCTCCATTCATAAATCAAACGGTATATAGATGGGAAGAACAAATCCTTGCACACATTACAGATACGTTGATTACTATTACCGAGGAGGATTATGCGGCGGCTCAGAAATTTAAGCTGCGTAGTGGTGAAAAGCCATACTTGATTCACGGAGCCGGGGTGAATGTAGGCGTACAAGTTAATATTAATCGTGCTGAAAAACGTAGAAGTGTTGGCGTTCCGGAAGATGCCTTTGTCATTGTCTCGGCGGGTGAGCTGAATAAAAACAAAAATACAGAAGTTGTTGTTCGAGCGCTTAAAGATGTACCAGAGGCGCACTATGTTGCTTGTGGCGTAGGTCCAGAAAAAGAAAACCTTGAAAAGCTGGCAAGAGAAATTGGTGTATCCGATAGATTTCACCTTCTGGGTTATCGAACGGATATGCCTGAAATTCTGGCAATGTCCGATGCTTTCACAATGATGTCCTTCCGTGAAGGAATGCCACGGTCTCTGCTGGAAGCAATGGATCTCGGTTTGCCTTGTGTTGGTAGTGATACCCGTGGTATTCGAGACTTAATTGATTCACACGGAGGATATATCTGTTCACCGAGAGATCCGAGAGCATTTGCAAATGCATTTAATGCTTTACGAAAAGATGAAATGCTTCGTTCAGAAATGGGAGCTTACAATAAAGGAAAAGTCCAGGATTATTCGGCAGATGTCGTGAAGCGTGAATTGTTCGATATCTATAAAAAAGCATTTTCAACGAAAGCCAATTGAAATAAAAGACAGGGAGAGAAAATCCGATGACAATTAAAAGATTGATTCAAAAGGCTTTCATTGGTGGGCGATGGTATGTTGGTTATCGACGCAAGGGCGATACAAAGTATAGCGTAATTGAAACACCGAAGGATATGTGGATTGCAGATCCTACAATGTTTACAGCCAATGGAGAGCACTATTTATTTGTTGAGGTGTATGAAAATAAGAAGAAAAAGGCTGCAATTGGTTATTATCATTTTGAAGACGATATTCCTGTCTACAAAGGACTGATTATTGAAAATCCCTATCATATGAGCTATCCATGTGTATTTGAGCACAATGGAGAATTCTATATGATTCCAGAAAGCTCGGCAAATGATAGCATAACGCTTTATAGGGCTGAACATTTTCCAGATAAGTGGGTTAAAGAGACTGATCTCCTAAAAGGCGAGAAATATGTGGACTCTACAGTTATTCGGCGTGGGGATGATTTGGGGCTTCTTTCCTATAAAGCCATCAAAGGGGGCTGGCAGCTAGTCAGCTTTTTCTTAGATATGGAACAGAAAGTTCTAAAAAAAGAGAATGTACTTGATTATAAAGAGAACATTGGTAGACCTGCGGGATACATTTTTGCTGGTAACAAGAGACCGGCGCAGGATTGTCGAAAAAAATATGGAGAAAACCTCCTGATTTATGAGGTTGATTCTTTTCAGCCATATGTAGAACACTTAACTAACACGGTATGCGCAAATCAGATTGATACTTCAAAACCATATGATCGAGTACACACTTATACCGATGATGGAACATTCGAAGTTGTTGATTTGTTTAAGGAAAAATTTGATTTAATGCATGGCGTTAAAATTTTCTGTAGAGCATACTTAAGAAAGTGAAGGCGTTGCACGATGAAAATCAGTTTTTTTATTGGTAGTATGGTAAGCGGGGGTGCAGAAAGAGTAATTAGCCTCCTAGCTAATGAGTATGCAAAAAATGGCTGGGATGTTGAAATAGCGCTGATGCTTAAAAATGAAGTGAATCAAAAGCAGTTTGCTTTGGATGATAGAATTAAGATTGTTGATTTGTCTACAAAAGAAGGCAGTTATAAGAAAAATGCGCTTAGATGGGTTCGGATGGTTCGCTCTTATATAAAGAAAGAAAAACCGGATTGTATTGTTTCTTTTATTGGTAGAATTAACGCATTGGTTTTGACTGCGGCTATAGGTTTTGATACACCAATCCTGGTTTCTGAGAGAAATGATCCTAGACATGATGGAAGAGGTAAATTGATGCAGTGGTACTGCAATCAAGTTTATTCTAGAGCGGCGGCGATTGTATATCAAACAAAATATGAAAGAGAATGTTTTGATAGAAAGCTTGATAAGAAAAGTTACGTTATACCAAATCCTGTTGAAGTCGTCAGTGATTTAAAAATCAAGGAGAATGATTACGAAATATCAACAGCAGGAAGATTGGTAGAGCAAAAAAATCATGCACTGTTAATTGATGCTATTGCACTTGTTAAGAAGAAGTATCCAGAAGTGAAATGCAATATATATGGAGAAGGCTCACTGAGAAAAAGGTTAGAAGATCAAGTCCAAGCACTGGGGTTAAATGATAGCGTCTTTTTACCGGGTAATAAAACTGATATAAACAAGTGGGTTGCAAGGTCATCTATATTTGTTATGTCATCTAATTATGAGGGACTTTCAAATGCACTGATAGAGGCAATGATGCAAGGAAAGGCTTGTATTAGCACGAGTTATCCTGGAGCTGATGAGTTAATAAACAATGGGAAAAATGGATTGATTGTTCCTTGTAATGACGCACAGGCTTTAGCTAACGCAATCATCGACTTATTTGATAAAAAAGAATTGAGGCAAAAGCTTGCTAGCAATGCTGCAATCAATTCGATGAAATATCAAAAAGATAATGTCCTAAAAGAATGGAAAAAGGTGATTGATATCATTATGGCATAAGAAAAATAAGACAGGGAGACAGATATGAATCTATTGGTCATTACAGATAAGAGCTATCCCTATGGAAGTGCATACTCTTCGCGTGTAAGACATTTTGTTATGGCTTTTCACGATATGGGATATAAAATTACAATGATTTCGGCTAACCTTGACGTAGAAGATGCAACTAGGTTAGGTATAGACGGGGTAGAATACATTTCCATGAATTACCCACAAAATAGAATTTCTCAGTTGGGGATAGGTGTGGCACATAGATATCTAAAGGAACTGGACAAAGTGATGGTGGAGAATAAATATGATGCTATCTTTGTCAATTCAATTACATACGCTCTTCCGCAAATATGTGAAAAAGCAAAAAAACATGCCATTCCGGTCTTTGTTGAAAAATGTGAATGGTACGATAAGAGTTCCTTTATATTTGGCAAATTTAACCCTTATTACCGTGAGTATATAAGAGAAATAGATTCAGTTCAACCAGATGGATATGTCGTTATAAGTCCTTTTTTTGAACGCTATTATGAAGAAAGAGGATTTAAGACATTCTTGATCCCTACGATTCTTGATGTTGAGAATATTAAATTTATTTCTCACAAAATGAGCAATATAACCTGTGTGGCGTTTTCAGGAAGTTTAGGCAATGGCAAGGAGAAGATTGGCCCTCTAGCAGAAGCACTTGATAAAATGGGTGAAGATAGAAAAAATTTTGTTTTTGAATTTTATGGACCATCAGAACAGCAAATTAAAGATAATATAGGGAATGATGCTCTTTATCAGAGAATTCATGGTAGCTTCCATATTAATGGAAGAATCCCACAAAAAGATGTTTACGAGAAAATAGCAAAAGCAGATTTCACATTTTTCTTTAGAGAAAAAAGAAGGTCTTCAGATGCTGGATTTCCAACAAAGCTTGCAGAAAGTTTCGCTGTTGGAACTCCTGTAATTACGAACGAGACAGGGAGCATCAATAAATATTTGTTTAATCATAAGAATGGCCTACTCATCCAAGAATTGTCTGTGAATAACATAATCGATGCATTGCATTATATAAGGAGCATAGATGACGATGAGTACCAGGAGATGAGGGTTGCTGCTCGTACTGTTGCTGAGCAAAGCTTTGACTATAGAAGTTATGTCAATGGACTAAAAGACTTTTTTATGGAGGGGAGAAATGGAAAGTAATAATATTGAAATACTGGAATATGACCAGACTTCATCCAATAAATGTTTTTATATGATTGTTGGACTGATGTTGTTTTCAATGTACTTTCCATACAATCATAGCATAGCGATTGTATATCAGATTGTTGCACTAATAGTTGGGGTATGGGCGTGTAAAGATAACAGTTGTGGAATCGGTTTTATACTGATACTGAATGTAGCAAGAGAGTATATAGCTATTTCCACTATGGATTCGTTTAATGCCTATTACTCGTTGAATAGTAGCATAATACTTTTCTATATTATAATTCAGATTGGAATTAAACTATATCAAAAAACATGGACAGTAAAATATGATATTAGCTATGTTCCAATTATAATTCTGGGAATACAGATGCTCATGTCGCAACTTTGGGCAGATAATCTAGACGAATATAATGTCTACTTTCCTGTAGTTTGTATTATTTATATTTTTGGCTCCCTTCTTGTAGAAGAAAGAGATAATGGCGATGCAATCAAAATCGCATTTATTCTTTCTGGCTTTTTTATGGCAATCGGCGTAATTCCATACTATGTTGGACATTCTTCGTTACAGGAGTTGACTGTTCTTATTAATGGAAATGGTCTTTTGGTTGATCGTAACTATCAATCACTGTTTTTAATGCTGTGCATTTTGAGTGCAGTTGCTTTTTTAAGAGAGCGAGGAAATAATCTTAAATTTCTTATCAAGCTGGGTATTGTTGCGATTATTGCCGCCGATATTTTTATCATTGTAGTCGGAGCATCCCGATCTGCAATTTTAGGATTGGCGATAGCTGCGGGCATATATGTTATCGTAAATGCAAAATCCATAAGCGGGAATTTCAAGCTAATTATCATAGCACTAATATTATTGATTTTTGCCTATAATATGGGGTTACTTGATCCTATTTTAGAGAGGTTCATGGAAAACGATGTTTCATCAGGTAATGGAAGATTTGATTTGTGGATTAATTATATTTCAGCTTTTGAGAATGGAAATTTGGCTCAAATAATATTTGGGAGAGGGCTAATTGGAAAAAGCATTGTGGGGGCACCAGCGCACAATCTGTTTGTGAGTATGCTGTTTTCATTTGGCGTATTGGGAGAAAGTGTGCTCCTGGTTTATACTTGCTCTGTTGTATACAATGCCTTAAAAATCGACAAAAACGAGCTAATCGTGCTAATTCCATTGTTATTTATGTGTTGCACACTCGAACCATACTATAGAATTGAATTCGCGTTGTATATGGCATGCATCCCAGCAGTACTTAAGTCAAAAAGGAGGGTAATATAAAATGCCTGAAAATACATTTGATATTCCAGTGGTTTTAATCCTATTTAAAAGAAAAGATACCGTTCTACGGATAATAGATAGGTTGAGACAGATAAAACCTATGAAAGTTTATTTGCTTAGCGATCAAGGGCGAAACGAGGAAGAAATAAGCAAAGTAGCTGATGCAAGAAGAACGGTTGAAGATGCAATAGATTGGGATTGCACTATTATAAAGAATTATGCAAAAGAAAACCGTGGTGTATACGGAAATATCGCGCTAGGAGCGAAATGGGTATTTGAGAGAGAAGAGTATGCTATTTTTCTGGAAGATGATAATCTTCCAGAGCTAACATTCTTTCCTTTTTGCAAAGAGCTTTTACATAAATACAAAGATGACACCAGAATTATGTGGATATGTGGCACGAACTATCTGGGAAAATATACCACTAAGGATGGATCAAGTTATATGTTTACAAGACATATGTTGCCATGTGGATGGGCATCTTGGTCCAATAAATTCTTGAAGTTTTACGATGGAGAAATTGAGCTTTTCAAAGATCCATATGTAAGAGAACGCTTTCTTGCAGAATTTCCTAACAAGGCAATGAGAGATGTTTATGAAGGACCGCTACTGCGTTATGAAAAGGAAATGGCGCAAGGGAAACAACCGTATTCATGGGACTATCAAATGTGCTTGACAGTTCGAGCGAATAGCATGTTTGGGATTTCACCCGCGTACAATCAAATAAATAACATTGGTGTAGATATGGATTCAGAACACGGCGGTAACTCAATGACTAAGGTCATGACACGGCGTTTCTGCGGAATGCCATCTTATCCCTTGGAGTTTCCGCTTAAGCATCCCAAAGCGGTTATGACAGACTTAGACTACGAGGAAAAAATAAGTAAAGTCGTTACGCCACCTTTTTATATGCAGCTTCGGCATACTATTGCGTCCCTCCTTAAGTCGCTGTTAGGAAAACGACAAGACGAACCGCTAATTCGGAGGAGTTGAAATGAAAAGGGTTCTTTTTGTAATTCAAAGTATCGGGTTTGGCGGTTCTATGACATCTTTGATTAACCTTCTAGGCTTTTTGAAGAATGATCAAAATTTCTCTATAGATGTCCTGATTATGGACAAGTATGGAGAACTTTTAGAACAGGCAGAAGAAGTTGCAAATGTCCTTCCGGAGAATAGAATACTTCAGGCTGTAAGTGCTACTCGCGACAAATTGTTAAGGTATAGAAGATATGATTTGATTGCTACACGGTTATATTTTGCAGTTAAGGCTCGGGTAGAGGGAAAAACAACGGAGAACATGGCATTTGAATATGCAGCAAGAAGTATATCTAACAAGTATGATTGCATAATTGCATATCAGGAAAGCATTGCAACAAAGTTTGTGTCATATACACAGGCAAAAAGAAAAATAGCATGGGTACATAATGACTTTGAAAACGTTTGTCATTTGTGTGGCGGCTTGGATGCAATGAATCAATTGTACTCTTCATTTGATAAAATCGTATGTGTTTCAAAGGCTGGTCAAAGGAATTTCCGATCTAGTTTGAATTTCAATCCTAATAATATCGAATATATCTATAATACACTAAATCAAAGTGTAATTAGAGAGAAAGCTATTGTACCTTTAGAAGAGATAATACCGAAAGACAACGTGCTTTATCAAAAGTTGTTCCAACATGATGTTATGAAGTTTGTTTCGTCAGGACGTTTTGTGAATCAAAAGAGATTTGATAGGGTTGTTCAAGCTTCAAAACTGTTAAAAATGAACGGAGAAAAGTTTTTTTGGTTTATTTTAGGCGATGGTCAACTGTACAATGAGATTGCAAAGATGATTTCAGATGAGGGCTTGGAAGAGTTTGTCTATTTGACGGGGAGTTTAAAAAACCCGTTTCCGCTCATTAACTGCTGTGATGTTTTTGTTTTGACATCGGATTTTGAAGCACATCCGATGGTTGCAAATGAAGCGCTAATTCTAAATAAACCAGTGATTTCAACATCGTTTGAATCTGCGAAAGAGGTCGTTTTAGATAAGAAGAATGGGTTGATTTGTGAGATGAGTCCCGAAAGTATCGCCGGTGCTTGTGCGAAGTTAATTAGCGATAGAAATTTCTTATCTAAGCTACAGGTTGAAGCAAATCAGTTTCAGTATGAAAATGATATGATAATTAATAAAGTCAAGATCTTAATGGGAGAATAGACGAATAGATGAAATCTGCTTCGAAAAACATGATAATGTCAATTGTCGCTAGAGTTGTTTCCTTAGTGACGGGCCTCATTGTCCAAAGATACCTGTTGCTGGCATATGGATCGACCCTAAATGGTTTGACAACATCCATTAATCAAGCCATGGCTTATTTGGTTTTGCTTGAAGCAGGATTAGGTACTGCTTCTGTGCAAGCGCTGTATGATCCTTTGGCAGAAGGTGATTGGGGAAAAGTCAGTGGTATTTTAACAGCTACAGGAAAAGAGTATAAAAAAATATCAGCAGTATTCCTTGCTTTTTTAATAGGAACATCGATTATTATACCACTAGCAGTCAGTGGTGAGGTTGAATTTGCAACTGCCGGACTTTTAACGTTGATAACGGGCGGGAGTTACGTTGTTTCCTATGTTATGGGTGGTAAATATAAAGCCCTTCTTGATGCTGATAGACGTATTTATATTCTATATGCATTAGATAGTGTTAGCGTTATAATTTCGTGCGTATTTCGTGTGCTAGCATTAAATGCTGGATGTGGAATAATTATAGTCCAGTTGATTAATTTGGCATGTATCGCTATAAAAAATATAGGGTATGTCCTTTATGTCAAGACTAAGTACGTTAAAGTCGACTATAAGCATGCACCAGATTTAAAGGCAATAGGAAAGCGTTGGAATGTATTGATTCATAGCATTGCAGGAATTGTTGTAAATAATACAGACGTTATTATTTTAACACTCTTTGGAAGCTTAAAGACCGTAAGTGTTTATGGAATATACAATATGGTTTTTGGACAATTGAGCTCAATCGTTCAAACAACTTTTATGCAGGCCCCACAGTCGTCTTTTGGTAGACTTTTTCATGCTGATAGAGGAAAATTCAAAAGCGCCTATGAACTTTATGAATTTGTTCTTTCACTGATTTTGTTTATTATTTGCTCCATTGCGCTTGTGATGATCCTACCATTTGTGGAAATATATACAAGTGGGGTCGGAGATGTTAACTATATTGATTCGTATCTGCCTGTTTTATTTACGTTGATTTTGCTGATGAATCAAATTAGAATTCCGGCTCTAATCACGATAAATGTTGCGGGACATTTTAAAGAAACTCAAAGTGGTGCTATTGTTGAAGCAATTATTAACATTACCGTTTCGCTATTTTTATTCTTTTTCACAGATTTGGGTTTGTATGGTTTACTGATTGGTACGATATGTTCGTATCTCTTTAGAACAACCGATGTTATTCTCTATACACACACACATCTGGTTGATTCTCCTATATGGACTACTGTAAAAAACTATGCTATTAACTTTGCGGCCATGGCGTTTGTCTATTGTGTTTTTGATATTATAATGCCGTTACGCGCTGAGTCGGCAATTGAATGGATTGCACAAGCAATTGTTGTTTCAATTCTAGTTTTTATTACTTTTGCTGCACTCAACTTTGTCTTTAACAAAGAAAAAGTTGTTGAAATTTACTCGTTTATTAAACACAAAATTAACGTAAAGAGATAATAGGAGGAAATAAAAAATGTCTGCATTTGATAACGCAACCCTTATGATCACTGGTGGTACTGGTTCTTTTGGCTCTACCGTTCTGAAGCACTTCTTGGATTCTGACCTGAAGGAAATCCGCATTTTCTCTCGTGATGAGAAGAAGCAGGACGATATGCGCCATGAGCTTCAGGCCAAGCACCCGGAGGCCGCCAAGAAGGTCAAGTTCTACATCGGCGATGTCCGCAATCCGCAGTCTATCCGTGACGCAATGCCCGGTGTCGATTACATCTTCCACGCTGCTGCTCTGAAGCAGGTTCCCTCCTGCGAGTTCTTCCCCATGCAGGCTGTCCAGACCAACATCATCGGTACCGATAACGTCCTGCATGCTGCCATTGATGCAGGCGTTAAGCGTGTTGTCTGCCTGTCCACTGACAAGGCGGCCTATCCCATCAATGCCATGGGCATCTCCAAGGCCATGATGGAGCACGTCATTTACGCCAATGCCCGTGTGGCTGCGGAACGTGGTGGTACCACCATCTGCTGCACCCGTTACGGCAATGTTATGTGCAGCCGTGGCTCTGTCATTCCGCTGTTCATTGACCAGATCAAGGCTGGCAACCCCATCACCATCACCAACCCCAACATGACCCGCTTCCTGATGAATCTGGACGAGGCGGTGGATCTGGTTATGTTCGCCTTCCAGCACGCAAACCCCGGCGATCTGTTCATCCAGAAGGCTGATGCCTCTACCATCGGCGATCTGGCCAAGGCCGTCCAGCAGCTGTTCGGCGATACCGGCACGAACATCATCGGTACCCGTCACGGTGAGAAACTATTTGAGACCCTTATGACCTGTGAGGAGCGTCTGCGCAGCGAGGATATGGGTCACTACTTCCGTGTTGCCGCGGATAACCGCGACCTGAACTACGACAAGTTTGTGGTCAACGGCGAGGTACATACTATGGCGGACGAGTCCTACACCAGCCACAACACCAATCGTCTGGATGTGGAAGGCACTGTCAAGAAGATCCTGACCACCGAGTATGTGCAGAACGCGCTGAAAGGCATCCCCAATGTCTAAGGAAAAGCTACTGCTGGTTGGTGCCGGTGGCTTCGGCCGCGTCGTATCCGAACTGGCCGCGATGCAGTACGACTGCGCCTTCGTGGACGACGGAATCGCGTCGGGCACGGAGATATGTGGCCTGCCCGTACTGGGAGGCACCGCAGACCTACCCCGCCTCTTTCCCACATACCGGCAGCTGGTGGTCACGATCGGCTGTAATGCGATACGGGAACGTCTGTACCGGGCGGCGGCGGAGATCGGATACGCCTTTCCGCCCCTGCGCCACCCCAGTGCCTATGTCAGCCCCTATGCAAGGCTCGGAGAGGGCTGTGTCCTCCTGCAGCACACCACCGTCCAGAACGGCGCTTCTGTGGGCAGCGGCGTACTGTTGAATCCGGGTGTGGAGATTCACCACGACAGCTTCGTGGACGATTTCGCACTGATCTATACCAATTCCGTCGTGCGCACATACGCAAAAGTCGGAAAGCGTGCGCGGGTCGGCAGCAATGTGACGGTCAGCAACAGCGCGTGTGTACCGGATGACGCGGATATCCCGGACTGCACCGCAGTTCACTGAGAGGTGAGAGATGAACATTCTTGTTACAGGTGCCAAGGGTATGGTGGGAACCGCCCTATGCAACAACCTGAAAAACATCCGGGATGGGAAAAACAAGACCCGCCCGGCGCTGAATATTGAAGAAATCTACGAGTATGATTTGAATTCCACCCCGGCGGAACTGGACGAGTACTGCCGGAAAGCAGACTTTGTGTTCAATTTGGCTGGCGTGAATCGTCCGGAAAACCCGGAAGACTTCATGAAGGGCAACTTCGGCTTTGCATCCGACCTGCTGAACTGCCTGAAAAAGCACAACAACAAGGCCACCATCATGCTGTCCTCCTCCATTCAGGCTACGCTGGCTGGGCGGTTTGGTAACAGCGAGTATGGACGCAGCAAGAAGGCTGGCGAGGAGCTGTTCTTCCAGTATGCTCAAGAGACCGGAGCAAAGGTTGCTGTCTACCGATTTGTCAACCTGATGGGACACAGCCGCCCCAAGTACAACAGTGCCGTCAGCACCTTCTGCTGGGCAGTTGCCAACGATGAGCCTTTCACCGTCAACGACCGCAGCACCGAACTGGAGCTGCTGTACATCGATGATCTGGTAGAAGGGATGTTTGACCTGCTGGAAGGCAAGGAGCGGCACTGTGAGTTTGACGGTGTGGAGACCGTTTTGAAAGCAGAGGGACGTTACTGCTGCGTCCCCGTGACACACAAGGTCACATTGGGCGAAATTGTGGATCTGCTGCAGGAGTTCAAGGTACAGCCAACTACACTCATGATGCCGAAAATGCCGGACGGCTCCTTTGCCAAGAAGCTCTACTCCCTGTACCTGACCTATCTGCCTACCGACAAATTTAAGTATGCCCTGAAAATGAACGTGGACAACCGTGGTTCCTTTACCGAGCTGGTGCATACCGCCGATTGCGGTCAGGTGTCCATCAACATCAGCCGTCCGGGCATTACCAAGGGGCAGCACTGGCATAACTCTAAGTGGGAACTGTTCATTGTGGTCGCTGGTCACGGACTGATCCAAGAGCGAAACATCAATACCGGTGAAACGGTGGAGTTTGAGGTTTCCGGTGACAAAATCGAGGCTGTCCACATGATTCCCGGCTGGACTCATAACATCATCAACCTGTCCGAAACGGAGAATCTGGTGACGATTATGACTTGTAACGAGATTTTTGACCCGAATCATCCGGATACCTTCTTTGAGCCAGTGTGAGAGAAGATACTGGTTGGCGTTAGGAGAATGATATGGAACACAACTTTACATGGAAAAACGATGGCCGCACCAAGGTCATGATCGGCTGCGGCACCCGGCCGGAGATCATTCGGCTGGCTGCTGTTATCAAACGCTGCCGGGAATATTTTGATTGCTGCGTGGTCTATTACAATCAGAACTGGGACAGAAACCTCTCCACCGTTTTCTGGGAAGACTTTGAACTGAAGAACACCTTCGGAGAATACGGCCCCGACATTCTGGTGCCTGTGGTGGGCGAGAATCTGGGCGTGACCTGCGGCAACATTCTGGGACGCAGCTATGAACTCCTCTCCGAATTGCAGCCGGAGGGCTATCTGGTGCTGGGCGATACCAACTCCTGCCTGTCCGCCATCTCTGCGAAGCGGCTGCACATTCCTCTGTTTCACATGGAAGCTGGAAACCGCTGCAAGGACGAATGCCTGCCCGAGGAGACAAATCGCCGCATCGTGGATGTAATCTCCGACGTGAATATGTGCTATTCCGAGTTCGCCCGGAAATATCTGGCGGATACCGGCCTACCCAAGGAGCGTACCTACCAGACCGGTTCTCCTATGGCGGAAGTCCTGCACATGAATCTGGAGAAGATCCAGAAAAGCGACGTGTTGGAGCGTCTGGGGCTGGAAAAGGACAAGTACATCCTGCTGTCCGCCCACCGGGAGGAGAACATCGACTCTGAAAAGAACTTCCTGAGCCTGTTCACCGCCATCAATGCGCTGGCAGAAAAGTACGATATGCCCATTCTGTACTCTTGCCATCCACGCAGCAAGCACCGTCTGGAAAAGAGCGGCTTCCAGCTGGACCCTCGTGTCCGTGTCAACGAGCCGCTGGGCTTCAACGATTACAACAAGCTGCAAATGAACGCTCTGGCAATCGTCTCCGACTCCGGCACTCTGCCCGAGGAAAGCAGCTTCTATCTGTCCATTGGGCATCCCATTGCCGCCGTGTGCATCCGTACCTCCACCGAGCGTCCCGAGGCACTGGAAGCTGGTGACTTTATTCTGGCTGGCATTACCACCCGGGAACTTCTCAACGCCACCGATATGGCCATTGAAATGAAGCAGAAGGGCGTTCTGGGCAAGCCCTGCCCCGACTATGTGGACGAGACTGTGTCCATGAAGGTGGTTCGCATCATTCAGGGGTATGTAAACGTCGTTAATAAGATGGTGTGGAGAAAAGGGTAAGGGTGAAGAAGTTGGCTAAAACGGTATTTATCACCGGTTCATCCGGTTTCATTGGCTTCAACCTTGCCAAGCGTATCCTGACTACCGAGCCGGATACCAAGGTCATTGGTCTGGACAACATGAACGATTATTACGACGTTCGCATCAAGGAAGCTCGCCTTGCGGAGCTTCAGAAATTTGAAAACTATACCTTTATCAAGGGCAACCTTGCGGATAAGGCACTTATCAACAGCATTTTTGAGCAGTACCATCTGGATATTGTGGTCAATCTGGGTGCTCAGGCTGGTGTGCGTTACTCAATCACCAACCCGGACGCCTACATCGAGAGTAACATGATTGGCTTCTATAACATTCTGGAAGCCTGCCGCCATTATCCCGTGGAGCATCTAGTGTATGCATCTTCCAGCTCTGTCTACGGCAGCAACAAGAAGGTGCCCTACTCCA
>OIXG01000602.1_pt1 | contig 41863 bp, 32 predicted proteins | sample 1587731 | NCBI WGS metagenome assembly OIXG01 (sample SAMEA3888908, study PRJEB22519) | human gut metagenome | biome: human gut; feature: human-associated habitat; material: faeces | place: Denmark | collected 2010 | reverse complement strand
CGTGTCCGGCGAGGATTTTGTCGAACTCCTCGGCCTGAACCGTGGTGCGGGGAAAACCGTCGAAAATGCAGCCCTTGGCGTGCTTGTGTTCGGCGACGTAGTTGGCGATCATGCCGATGACGATCTGGTCCGGGGCCAGTTTGCCCGCTTTGATGTAGGATTCCATACTGCGTCCGAGTTCCGTGCCGCGGCGGATCTCGTCGCGGATAACCTCGCCCGTCGAGACGTGCTCGATGCCGTAGTGTGCTTTCAGCCGTTGCGCCTGCGTGCCTTTCCCGCAGCCCGGCGCACCGAATAAGACGATGTTTATCATTATAGAAACCGTTTTTGGGATTTACCGGACAAAAATACGTTAAATTTTTGGGAAAGAGCAAAGATTCCCTAATTTTGTAAAAAAATTTATAATATGGAAAAGAAACGACGTACCGAAATCGCCGAATTGGGAGAGTTCGGCCTGATAGACCTGCTGACCAGCGGGTTCGAGCCGACGAACGACTCGACGCTGCGGGCCGCGGGCGACGACGCGGCCGTCATACTGCCTCCTGCGGGCGAAGCCGTGCTCTGTTCGACGGACCTGCTGACGGAAGGCGTCGATTTCGACCTGACCTATTTCCCGCTCAAGCATCTGGGTTACAAGGCCGTGACGGTGGCCGGAAGCGATATTCTGGCGATGAACGCCCGGCCTTCGCAGCTGATGGTGTCGCTGGGCGTGTCGGCCAAGATGTCGGTCGAGGCGTTGCAGGAGCTTTACGAAGGGATCGCTTTCGCCTGCAGGGAGCAGGGGATCGATCTGGTCGGAGGAGACACGAAGGCTTCGGTGACGGGGCTGGTGCTGAGCCTGACGGCGGCAGGGCATGCCCCCAAGGAGCGGATCGTGTCGCGCGGCGGAGCGCAGCAGAACGACCTGATCTGCATTTCGGGCAACCTCGGAGCGGCCTACATGGGGCTGCGGCTGCTGGAGCGCGAGAAGCGCGTGTTGGCGGACGTGGAGAATCCCGAACCGAAGTTCGGGGGATATGAGTACCTGCTCGAAAAATACCTCAAACCCCGTCTGCGCAGGGACATTGTGGATGCGTTGGCGGAGGAGGGCATCGTTCCGACGTCGATGATCGACCTGTCGGACGGACTGGCCAGCGACCTGCTGCAGATTTGCAAGGCCTCGAAGTGCGGGGCGCGGATTTATCTGGACCGGATTCCGATCGCCAAGCAGACGTATGCGCTGGCCGAGGAGCTGCACGCCGATCCCGTGGTGGCGGCCCTGAACGGCGGGGAGGATCACGAACTGCTCTTCACGGTGCCGCTGGCGATGCAGGAGCAGGTGATGAAGATGGGATGCGTCGACGTCATCGGCCATATCACGCCCGAATCGACCGGGGCCTATCTGGTGACGCCCGACGGGTCGGATATCCGGCTGCGGGCGCAGGGGTTTGCCGAGAAAGAGTAACTCGCGCGGGAATTTCCCGATACGCTTGGAGAACGGGCCGTCCGCAGGTGTGCGGACGGCTTTTTTTGACGGTGTATGTCGGGATGTCGGACAGCGGCGGTGCGGCGGCTGGACTGCGGCGAGGAGGCGGTGCGGGGTGTTTCCGGAAGCGGTGATGCGAAAGAGCGGGCGGGGAGATGAAAATGAAAAAGCCGCCTTCGTCGGGCGGCTTTAAATTCGGGCGAAGCGGCTTAAAGCGCGTTCACGTGCAGCTGGATGGCGCTTTTGAGGTTGGCGGCCTTGTTCTTGTGCACGATGTTGTGCTTTGCAAGTTTGTCCAGCATGGCGGTTACCTTGGGAAGCAGGGCCTCGGCGGCGCTCTTCTCCGTGGTGCTGCGGAGCGCTTTCACGGCATTGCGTGCCGTCTTGTGGTAAAGACGGTTGTGGGCGCGCTTGGTCAGCGTCTGACGAATTCGCTTTTTCGATGACTTATGGTTTGCCATAATTCCTGTTTTTTATTTTTTACTTTTTCAGTTGCTAAATCGGTAAACAGCCGTGGCTGCGTGTGGATAGACGCTCGGTCCGCTCCTCGAAAAGTATCACCCGTAGAGATCCGCATGCCGCCGTCTGCTTTGCGGCCTTCCGAAGTTCCGGGATTCGCCTCCCCTCCCCTCTCTGGTTTCGTGCCGGCCCGCAGGTCTCCTCGTTAGTAGCCCATAGGAGAGTCGAACTCCTCTTTCAAGAATGAAAATCTTGCGTCCTAACCGATAGACGAATGGGCCTTTACCACTATTGCTGCCCCTTGTAAGGGTAACTTTAGCGGTGCAAAGGTAAACAAAAAAGTGAGTCGAACAAAAAAAAAGCCGAAAAATATTGAATTCGTTACTTTTTTGTGAGCCGGATCGTCAGCGTCGCGGGGTCGAACGAGATGCCGGCACCGGCGAAAAGCCGCTCGATATGGCCGCTGGAGGCCATGTCGGAGGCGGGAAGGCAGTGCAGGTCGGGCGTGTCGATCAGTGCGACGGCGTCGCACAATCCCAGTGCGACGTCGAGGTCGTGTGTCGAGAAGAGGATGCATTTGCCCTCGTCGTGGGCCAGACGGCGCAGCAGCGTCGCCAGTTCGTAACGGTTCGGCAGGTCGAGGAAGGCGGTGGGTTCGTCGAGCAGGATTACGGGGGTGTCCTGCGCCAGCGCACGGGCGATCAGGATGCGCTGGCATTCGCCGTCGGACATGCGGTCCATCGTTTTGCGGGCGAAAGCCTCCATGCCGACCAGCCGGAGCGAACGGGCCACGATGTCGCGGTCGGTCTCCTGCATGCGTCCGATCCAGTTGGTGTAGGGGGCGCGGCCGAGGGCCACGACGTCTTCGCAGGCGAGGTTGGCGATGCGCACCTTGTCGGTGGTGACGAAGCTGACGGTCGAAGCCCGCTGGAGCGGGGTGAGCGCCGCGAGGGGTTTGCCGCAGAGTTCGATCCCGCCGGACGCGGCGGCGCCCAGACCGGCGACGGCCCGCAGCAGGGTGCTCTTGCCGGTGCCGTTGCGGCCGATCAGGGCCGTGAGCGATCCCGGAGGGACCGAGGCCGAGACGTTGCGCAGCAGGATGCGCCGGCCGTAGGCGAGGGTGATATGGCGAAGGGCGATGCTCATTTCAGAAGAGATTGCGGTTGCGGACGACCACGACGATCACCACAGGGATGCCCATCAGGGCCGTGACGGTGTTGATCGGGAGGGCCAGCGATTTGGAAATAAGGTCGCAGACCAGCAGCAGGGCCGCGCCCGAAAGCATCGACGCGGGCATCAGGACGCGGTGGTCGGCGCTGGCGAAGAGCATGCGCGCGAGGTGCGGCACGGCAAGTCCGATGAATCCCACCGGGCCGCAGAAGGCCGTGACGGTGCCTGCGAGCAGGACCGTGGAGAGGAACAGCAGCGTGCGGGTGCGCTGGACGTTGAGACCCATCGTGCGGGCGTAGTTCTCGCCCAGCAGCAGCAGGTTCAGCGGCTTGATGACGGCGATGGAGAGCACGAGACCCGCGGTGATGACCGGGAGCATCAGGGCGAGGTTGCCGCCCGTGACGTCGCCCAGAGAACCCATGGTCCAGATGACGAACGATTTGAGCGCCGCTTCGCTCGAAAGGTACTGGAGGATTTCGACCATGGAGCTGACGCCCGAACCGAACATCATGCCGAGGATCAGGATCACCATGATGTCTTTGATGCGGCGGCTGACGGCCATGACGATCAGCAGCACGAGGGCCGCGCCGAGCCACGCCGCGCCCGCGATGCCGAGCGACTGGACGAACGAGTGCGCCGAGACGCCCAGCAGGGGCGCGCCCAAGAGGAACAGCGCCACGCCCAGACCGGCGCCCGAACTGATGCCCAGCACGTAGGGACCGGCGAGCGGATTGCGGAAGAGGGTCTGCATCTGCAGGCCGCTGGCGGCGAGGGCCGCGCCGGCGAAGAGCGCCGTGACGGCTTTGAGCAGGCGGATTTTGAGGATGATGTCGCGCACGGCCGGGTCGCACGAACCGCCCGTAAGCGCTGCCCAGATGTCGCGCAGGGCCACTGCGACCGAGCCGACCAGCAGGTCGGCCGTGAAAAGCGCGGCGGTCAGCAGCGACAGAACGGTGAAAAGTATGGCGGTGCGGCGTCCGGACATTTCGAGCGGGGTGTTTGTTATTCCAGACGTTTGTAGTAGTGGAGTTCTCCCTCTTCGGCAGGCTTGCCGCCGAGGATCAGGCTCAGGTCGCGCAGCACCAGATCGGGGCGTATGACGCCCGATTCCCAGAAGTCGGAGCCGCCGGCCGGGGTTTGGCGGCGGTTGTTGTTGAAGACCATGCGGTTGCGGACGGCCGGGATGCCGGCGAATTTCGGGTTCTGGGTCGTCAGTTCCGCAAGGGTGTTGCACGGACCCACGTTGAGCCAGACGTCGGCCGAGCTGGCCAGCAGGTAGGCCTCTTCGAGGTCTACGGCGACGGAGGTGTCCGAGTCGTTCTTCGTGTAGACGTATTCACCCCCGGCGTCCTCGATCAGGCGGATCATGAAACTGCGCGACGAAGGCATGAACCAAGTGTCGCGGTAAGGGGTGTTGAGCATCACTTTGGGACGGACGGCGGGTGCGGAACCGGCGACGGCGGTTTTGATGGCTCCGTAGCGTTCGGCGATGCCGCCGAAGGTTTCGGCGCCCCGGTCGCGGTCGTTGCAGAGTTCGGCGGCGACCATCAGCCATTCGGCTTTGCCCAGCGGCGATTCTTCCATGTAGTCGCCTACATATATATAGGGTATGCCCAGTTCGCGGAGTTTGCCCGTGACGACGGTGTTTTCGCCCGTGACGCCGTACAGCAGCATCAGGTCGGGCTGCATGGCGGCGAGCCGTTCGAAGTTGAGGTTCGTGTCGTAGCCCACGTCGAGGACTTCGCCGCAGCAGCGGTGTTCGTTGACATAGGCGTTGGAAATGTAGTCGATTCCGGATACGCCGCAGACGCGGCGTATCTGACCGATGGCGTCGAACATGGCTACGTGGCTCGACGACATGCAGACCACATGGCGTACGGGGGCTTTTACGATCTGGCCGTCGAAATCGGCGGGAGGTTCGATGCCTTCGCGCAGAACGAGCAGATGCTGTTCGACGCCGCTTCCGCCCTGCCACGGGGTGCGGACGGTGACGAGCGTTGCCGCATTGCGTTCCGTGCCGCGGATGTCGAATCCCGAAGCGTATGCAGGGGTATAGACTTCGGTCGTGAAATCGGCCGGAGTGTAGCTCGCGGAGCCTCCGCAGGCGGTGCCGAGAAGCGCCAGCAGGAGCGGTATGAGGGGCGGGAATCTTTTCATCGAGGACAAAATTAGAAAAAAATCTTGCAGAAATGTGCCGGTTTGTGAAAAATATACTATATTTGCACTCCGAAACGCTACGGGGTGTAGCTCAGCCCGGTTAGAGTACGCGTCTGGGGGGCGTGTGGTCGCTGGTTCGAATCCAGTCACCCCGACTGATGAAAAATCCTTGATATTCAATTGAATATCAAGGATTTTTCTTTTGTGGGATATAGTCCGAAAAGCGGCGGTGGTACACAAGTGGTACATAAATGGTCGCCATCCAATAGATTTAGTCTCAAAGTTTTATTGCCGAATTATATCTTTCTAAAATTTATCACCTATATTTGTATATAAAATAATAAATAGTATCATTGCATTATGGGAACATTTGCTGCTGACCTTGATTTGCTCGTACAAGCAATCCAAACTGTTTCTTCAACCAAAAATTATTGGTTAATTAGAACGCAATCAGGGAATTTATATCAGACATTTATTACAAATAACTATATCTCAATTGGACATAAAGAAGTATCTATAGAATTCTTGAAAGCTCAGAAAAACGCATATGCAACTAATGAATCATTGGTAATAAATGAGATAAAGCAAAAGATACAAACGTATCATGCTTTAGATGAGGAACCGTTAGATAAACGGAATATTTCTCTTATTGCATCTCAAATCGTACGATTTGCATATGATATTAAAATTGGAGATGTGATTATCATACCATCTTTTAATTCTGATGATGTAAGTTTTGGTGTTATAGAAAGTGAACAATGGGCGAGTCCATATTATAATAATAGTAAAGACAATTCATTGTTAAAGAGACCTGTAAGATGGATTAAAGAGGTTCGACGAAGGGAGTTAGACCCCTATTTATATCGAATGTTCACGGCTCATCAAGCTGTTAATAAGGTTAATGACTATGCAGAGATTATTGAACGATCTGTCAACGATTTATTTATACTTGAAGATGAAGCTCATTTTGTAATTAATGTTGGGTCAGATACGATTGCGGCTAAAAATCTATTTGGATTGGGGGCTAGTCTAATGGAAATATTAGATGAGATATCCGAAAAATTCGTTTTGGGGATTAGTTCTGAAGATTTGGAGGTTACCATTAATATTAATAGCCCCGGTAAGATTGATATTAAATCTAAAGTAAAAAAGACCACCGTCGTATTTGGTTTAATATTGTTATTATGTGGTGGAGGCTATGAAGCCGCAGATGGGACTAAATTGGCTACGGATGGTCTTCCTGGTATAATTAAAACTATTGATGAATATTTGAGTCACCGCCAAGAACGAGAATTGAAGTCAGATATTTTTACCACTTATAAGGATAGTTTACAAATTAAGGATCCCGAAGATATACTTTTGCTATTGAAACAGGTTAGCGAAAACAAGGATGTTGCTAAATAGTTTATGAATGATATTATCAATATAGTATCAGTAATAGCTGCGTTTGGCTTTGGTGTGGGATGTTTATACTTATTGATGGACACAACAATTGGTCGATTAAAGGTATTTCATTCTGATTCTGACCTGTTTGGTTTTCAGATAAAAGATTTGGTGTTTTTAGTTCTGGCAATAGTGCTCCTATTATCTAATTTTACGTTTATTCGGCCATTATAGAGTCCATGAATGGGCAAATTGGTATTGATTGCTCTTCGATGATGGCTTTGTTGTTAAGTATTCGGTGCTGGGATGTTGTTGTACTTGGGCCTATACAGTCGCTCCAAACAGGCGGATAATGAATTTTATCGGGTTTGTGGCTATATGAGCTGTAATCGCGCCGTAGTATCTTCTGTTCCGACGAAACAAAACGACCTGCCAATATGTTTTTGGCAGGTCTTGCAAATTTACTCTGCCGATGTCCCGATCAGCAGCAGAATCGAATAGTCGGCTGCCTCCAGTTTTACATTCGTGCCGCAGCCCCAGACGATATTAACCTGCGGGGCAAATTCATGGATAACGGTTAAGAGGCTGCATAGGTCGTCGAAACTAATTTCCGAAACGGGATGATAGCTTACTTTTACAATCACGTCGAGGTCGGCTTCGATGTGCAGGGCTTCCAATTCGGTGTGGAGTTGCTCCGCCAAGACGGGCATTGCACCCTCGACCGTAATAAGGGCACAAGATGCCGCGCTATTCAAAATGCGGTCGAAATCGTTCCGAACGATTTGCACCATGTCGTCTTCCGATGCGCTGAATTGGGTGTCGAGGTAAAGCCTGATTTCTTCTTTGTTTTTCATGTGATTTTGTTTTTGGGGGTAATACATTCCGGCTGTGAATACGCAGGTCAATTCAGCCGCTATGTACTGGAGACCATCATTGCGGCTTGCTTATTTAAGCCCTATACATTGGCTTGAAAGAGTCGGTTAATGAATTTTATCGAGTTTCCGACTACATGAGCCGTAATCGCATCGCAGTATCTTCTATCGGGATTTAACAAAGCGACCTGCCGGGTTGCGGCAGGTCGGGACAACTAAGAACGGTCGGGATAAAGATTCGGAAAAAGATGTGGATAACAACTTACAACTATGTGCTTTATCCGCGACCGGAATTATATACGAGGCAGTTGGAAATATTATTTGTCTTTCTTTAGCTTGTCAAAGTAATAGATGACTAAAAGTCCCAAACAGAAAACGGCGACAGAAACAACAATTAAAATGGTAAAAGTGTCATCGTCGTATCGATGCTGTTGTCGCCAGATAATTGTTATTATTGCAGGTGCGAGAATTAGAATTAGGATACAAACTGATTTGAAATAACTAACGAATCCGAGTTGGATTTTATATAATATTACATCGATTTTTCGAGTGATTTGCTTATTATCTCCTTTATACAGTTTGTTTCCTTCGATATAGAACCAACGTATAAAAACGATTAGGGTGATAAGAATAATGATTACCATATTTGTGATTTTAGATTAGTTGATTTCCGGCATATCTAATGACGGTTCTGACAGCTTGATTTCGGTCTTCCCGTCTGGGGATATGGCAGCTAAATACCAATGGCGTCCACCTTTGCCCTCGACAAAACAAGATTTCATAACTTTGATAAATCCGATGTGAGGTGCGTCCAATATCAATCCGCATAATGAGCCGTCGGAAATAAGCGTTATTTTTCCGGTCCGGGTATCACATCGGTAAACTTCACACGAACCGATAGTACCGTTATTGCTGGTGAAATAGATGGCATTCGATTCGAGGTTCCACTCTATGTTTGAAATATACTCTCCGGTCATCTCTTGATTGGGCCGAACGAGTTGATGAACTTGTTCGGTAGTCAGTTCGATCAGATCTATTCCATTGATATATTGAGGCCCATCCGCTATATAAGTTCCGTTAATGATACTTCTTTCGATGAACGGATCAAGTGATTCCGAAATATAGGCGGCATATTTCATATCCGGAGAGAAAAACCGCTCCGCATTTTCATTTTCCGCTTTAGCCACTTCGTTTAGTTCTGCAATCAGTGCTTCGGCTTCGGGTGATATTTTCACGCTGAAACGGGCGGTTCCGGTTGTGTCCGGAATAACGGATTGCAGCAACAGAGCTTGTTGAGCTTCGATGGCGGCATCCATTTCGGCTTTTTTCTTTGCTTGTCGTTGTACAATGCTGTCGTTCAATATGGATACTATACAGAATAGTACCCATACTATGACTATCCCGATGATTATTCGTTTTTTTGTCAGTTCCATATGACGGTTCCTTGTCCTTCGTTTGTGGTATATTCTGTAAGTCTGCCATTTACGAACGTGTACGTGTTTACAGGTGATACTACTGTGGCAATCAGGGCATTCCGAACACCTCCATATGACAATACGGTGATTTTCCGACCTTCGGAAACATATTGACTGATGTTGCCTTTTCCTTTTATCTCCTGCACCATTTCGACGGTCATGCCCAATTCGATTTTCCGATTTAGTACGGCTATGCCGTATTTTCCGTATTTATTAGTATAATAATTCTTTGCGTTTCTATATGCGATCTCTTTGTCTGCTGCCAACCAAAGGCGATGTGTGGGATAACTTTCGTTAGCTGGGTGAGCGTCGCAATAATAAAATGTAGTGCTTAGTTCTTCTGGATAGTTGAATTCCAAATAATCTGTAACCATGTCGTTAGGATTACTCGTACGCCAGACTTTTTTGGAATAAAGTATTTTTTCTCCATTTTGATTGGAGCACCTGATTATTATGCAATATTTTGTTCTATCGAACTGAACATCTTCGCAGGTATATGTTTTATCATCCCAGACGACTGTCTTTCCAATAAAGAGTTGAGACAATTTAATCGCAGCTCCCGGGAGTAAATTATTTCCATCTTCGGGCATAATTGAGGTTTTACTTTTGCCAGCATAAGTTTGGATGTATTTTTCAAAACGTTCAATGTCCTTTTTCTTTTGGATTATTGCTTGGACTTTAGTAATTGAATCCAACTGTTGTTGCCGAACCCTGTATTCACGGGGGGATAATCCGTCTTTCCATTTTCCCGTTTCGGTATGCCCTGTGGCGGCAAAAACCATTGTGCCTTCATCCGGTACTCCGTTTTTCAGTCTGCCTATGAACTTATCTCTGGCCGCGTCGGTAATTTCCATGTTGACTGTTCCTGTAAATGGGACGATATTACCCTCAAAAACGCATCCGGCTGGAATTTCCCATTTGTGATTTGCTCTTGTTATTTCCGTGATGCTTCCGTAACGATATTTGCCGCTTGACGGGGCGTCGGATATGAAATTTCCCTCGAACGTGTCGCCATTGGCATATTCGATTTTACCGAACCCGAAGTGTCCATCGGATAGCCTTCCAGTAAAACGATCCCCATTTTCTGTTGTTAATGTGCAATCAAAAATGCCAGTAGAAGGTTTTTTATCTTTGATTGTTCCGGTGAAATGACAATTAGCTGGATAGGTCCATGTTTTATAGTTTAATCTGATAACACCCCCAAGCGCAAAAGTCATTATTCCGTGATTGGAAGAAAAAATCATCTTTCCATCCTGAATGGAGCTCGTGCTAATTTCTCCCTCGAAAATATTTCCGCTGAAAAATTTATAGGTTCCGCGTTTACATTGATCGTTATACCATTCTCCGTCGAGTTGATCCCCGTTGGCAAAATACATAATGCCTTTGCCATGTTTAATTTTTTTCTTGCCAATGAAAACTTTATTGATTAGTGCGTATTCTGAATATTTCTTGGGGCTGCCTTTCCGGATTTCTCCGACATATTTGACGCCATTCTCGTATTTAATGGTGGCGCGTTTGGGTTGGGATGATTGGGCGAGGCTGTTAGGGACGGAGAACAGTGGGCCGATTAGGATTGCGAGTAAAAGCAGACGTTTCATAATAAGTTATGTAATTTTATAGTTTAATCCAGTTTCCTCCAAAGCGAAGTCGGCGTTTCCTCTCCGTTCATGTTTGTAGATGTAACTTCTCCGATCTTTTCAATCTGCAAAGCCCTGCTGTTATGTCCGAGATAATTACCTATAGACCTTGCGATAATAATATTCCTATCTCGGATGTCGCCTTCGTCCTCATGTGCGATCAACATACGTTCGTAATAGTCTTTGAAATCTTGCGGAAAAGGATTGGTGATCCGGTGCGAGTCAAAGGTAGGTTCGGCGATGTTCTCGTAAATGTACTTGTACAACGCATCGTTGCCTAATTCTTTGAGAATCGAGTAGACTGTAATTTCCTCCATGACGGTAAGTGTTTGCGCCACCCAGCCCCGACTTGGCATGATTACAAAAAGAAAGTGTGGAGCTGCCCGTTTTATTCGAATAGAGGTTCTGGAATACCTTTGCTGAAATAAACTGACACAAGACCCCACACCTGTATAGTATGGGGATTATATCTCGCATACCAATACAAGTGATGAGTGCCGTCGTTTACCCTCAGCAAATTGAATTTTCCAGATTCCTATTCGAGGTTAAATCGAAACACTTTCACCAATATACGCCGCTTGCGCGACAAGACAAAGGTACAAAATATTTCGTAATTGACGACACCCATCGGGGCCTTGTTGTGCAAATTTCGCCCAACATGCTTTCGGGTATTATCTACGCAGGGATGCAGATATAATAAAAAAGCTGGAGCCTTGAAGGGGCTCCGGCTTCACTTGCGGCACGATGGGGTTATTTGAAAGTTATATTATACCTTTGACAATGATAAAAGAAAGTGGCTATATCCACATCATCGTGATTTTTGATACACCAGTCAAACATTTCATCGCATTCAGTATGATCGTAATCGGGATGCCATTTACTTACCAAGTGGAAAAGTCGTAACCCTTCTTCGGGCCCAAATTCACTGGCGAGAGCTTGTCCGATGGATTTCCAGACGGCACGTCCAACAGTGATATCAATCTGTTTTTTCTGAATTATTATTATCAGTGAATATGCCCGTTGTTTTGTGACTACATCCATTTCGGCGTTTCGAGCCTTCTTCACCCTGCGCGGCGCACTGTATTTGTTCGGCTTGTAATACAAGTACGGAGGAGCATCAGGGTTGAAATAGGGTTGAGGGTCATAGCTGGCCACACGCAGCCTTACGACATCGCTACCACTTTCATCGACGATTAGTGGCGTCCGTTCTTGTATTTCGTCCACGAGAGCATAAAAGTGAGCTTTATGGCGTTCAGGATAAGCTATTCGAAAGATGCAGCATAACCCATCGCCTCCGACAGATAGCCCAGCATAGCATAAACTGCTGATTCTGTCTCCCAACATATTTTTGACCAAGTTCCATCGCCCTTTTACACGAGGGTTCTGTTTCCCATCAATGTCAATACAGATATAGCCACTATGAAGATGTTGAAGCCTCTTTTTAGCGCGTGTGTCGAATACACCGGCAACGGTTACGCACGGTATCTCGAATTTCTTAATTTTGGCGCGTGTTTCCGGATCTTTAGTGCCTCGATATTCGTCTACTATATTTTGGTAGGAGGTCGTTAATAAAAATGTCCATAAATCGACCGTTGCAACAGGGATTGTACTAACTACGTTTGTAAAGAGCGAAACTTTGGGCCCAATAATGCCTTCAGGAATCCTAACAACGGTGTTTGTCCTTGAGAATATGAGTTTATAGTTTTGGTTCATTGCGTTTGAAATTATCATTTTATCCGAAGAACGTTGGTATAATTTTGTTATTCAGTGTATTGCGTACTGACTTGTTGCCTATTTCTTGTATATTTCCAGTCCGGTTATTGCTCTGAGAAATAAGACGGGATGTTTTAAGTCCCGTCATTATCCACTTTCTCGTCATCATCTTTCCCGCCCCAATTACTCTCGACCTTTCTGTCATATTTTTGTGAGTTCACGTCCACCTGCTTCCGCCAACTGACGAAAGATTGCATAATACGTGCTGGTGTCTTTGTGGGCGGTTCCTCCCGATAGAATGCATAATCCATCAATACTCTGAATGCTCTTAAATGGAGCCGTTCCGGCATCAATTTAATAGATTCATAAAATGAGATGAAACACACAAAAGATTCTCGGGGTTTCTGTCTCCGGTGCTTCTTGGGAGCTTCCTCCTGTAGTTCGATAAATTCATTCAGTTCGTCTTCAGAAATGTCGGCCAGTGCTTCCAAAGGGTTAAATTCTGTTTTCATAAATTTTTTAGTTATTAAATTTTTTTAATTGTTCTTTACAGTATTGCCCGACGGTGGGGATTGAATTCTCTTTCATCCAGTCTTCGATTTCCTGTCGGATGAACACCAAGCGCCGTCCTCCGTGGGCGGGCCTATGAAATGGAATGAGCCGTTGATGCGTGAACTTGTAGATCGTGGCCTTTGAATAGCCCGTAAGTTTAATCACATCATCGATACCCATAATTTCTGGTGGAGGTGATTCCGGCTTATTGGGATAAGAGTTGGGGCGGTTGCCGAAGCCGAGGCTCACGCAGAGTTCGATAAATTGCTTTACCGAGAGTCCCGCGATGGGGAAATCATCCCCGAATTTTGAGAAAGAATTATTATGCATAATCTTAAAAAATTAAGTTATGCACTCCTAATACGAATGGATATTTTGACGGTATTTTGATTTTATTATAAATATTTCTTATAAATATTGATTGTCAATATTTTGTGTATTTTTTATTTTGAAAGGTTTATACCGTTTTTTATGGATTAAACAAAAAATATGACTGGTGTTCCCAGTCATATTGTATTGATTATAAGATGTAATGTAGGAGAAGGTACTATTGGCTGAAGTTTTTTTGCTTTTTTTTATGCGGTTTTTGTGTTGTTTATATAATTTATCCTGTTATATGAATTTTATATCCTGTTATATAAATCTATGACGACAAAATATTTTTTCTAATTCTCTGAAAATACATTTGTCTTTTGGGCTATGGTTGGCAACAGTTTTAACTTTATTTGCCATATGCCAGACTGTGTTATAGGAGTTGATTTTCAACTCGGTCATGAGCCATTTAACAGATACTTTTCGGGGGTAAAACGATATTGCATAGATGATATAGCTCCATTTAACTAAATCGATGCGTGTCTTGAAAAATATTGTCTCTTGCAGGGCAGACCACTGTGTACTGCAATGATGACAAAGAATATTTTTTAAAGCGTATTTGCTTCTGCTGTGGGTATTGAATCTTTTGCATTTAGGGCAATATGTTTTCTTCCAAATTTCATCGTAAATTAGGTCAAGGATGTCGTTTTCAGAACCTACTCTTTCTGAAAAATCATCGTAATCTACTATGTCGTCGTACATTAGAATCCAAAATAATTTTGTAACTTGATTATGCCGTCCTCGTGCTTTTGTGGATTTTTTCCTTTCAGTTTGCGGATGTTCAGTAGCTTCCATTGAATCGACGGATAATGCTGAAAATCCCGGTATTCCGATGCGTCCCAATACGGCGTCCCGTCTTCGAATCCGAGTAGAAACGCTTTGTCAGTCGGTGTCAGATGGTCGTTGATATACTCGACCAGTCGGCGGCGGGTCGCTTCGTACTGCTCGTAGGTGAACGGCGTTGAGGACATGCCCTCAAATTGGTTGGTCAGGGCGTCGCGCTGGTCGTTGAAATTAGGATTAAGGGACTCCAAGATCGGGCGGTCGCTTCCCAGCAGGCAGAAGATGAATCCGCGTTTGATCTCGTCGAAGTCTTTGATATAATCGAGCATCAGGTTTACATCGAACAGGTCGCGCGGGTGCTGGCGGTCGAGTGCCGCCGTGATCTTGCCGCCATAGAGTTGTGAAAGCGGAACGATGCGGGCTTTGCAGAATACGCCGAAATCTTCTTGGGCGAGGTCGCATAAAGGCAATTCGATGGGCGGTGCGATGATGCCGCGCTTCACGTCGTTTACCTCCACTTTGACGAAATGCCCGTTATGGGTGCAGATCAGTTTGTTGGGAACTTCGCGTACTGCAATGCCCGGTATCGCAGCCTCGATTTTTGCTTTTATCGCTTTCAGCCGTTCTTTGATATGGGCGAGACTTGCTTCCCGCGGTTCGACGGGAATATAGGTCAGGTCAATGTCTACCGAATAGCGCGGCAGATTTTGCACGAACAGATTGATTGCCGTGCCGCCGTGAACGGCAAAACATTCTTCCGCCGAAATAATCGGGATAATACGGAGCAACAGCCGCACGCGCTCTTTGTACTCTTGATTAATCATTTTTCAGTTCTGCCGGAATCGTGATTTGGTACTTCTTATCATAAACACCTCCTTTGGCGATTAACCGCTTGCCGCTGCCGAGGTCTATCTTGTCGAGGTCGAGGGCCTCGAACCACGCATGACGTGCCTTTTCAGCCATAAAGAGGAACAGCCGTTTCACTTTGACGGAACGGCACTCCTCCAACAGTCGTTGTACATTCTTCGGCGGGAGTATCGACAGCATTTCCATCACATAATAGAGGTCGGTAATGTCGTAATATTGCGGAGCGAGGTGCAGACACTCCATAATCGCCCGTTCAGGGGTAGAGATCGGCAACTCGAAAACTCCTTGTTGGGTGGTGGTGATTCCGGTGTCGGAATTGAATATTTCGGTGGTAAACAGCCGGAGCGTCACACCCCAGTCGTATTTTCTGAACCAAAGCGGTAAATACTCCTTTTGCGGAGCAGACAGCGAAACGGTCGGTCTGCCCATCGGAAGGTAGTGCGAATATCCGTGTATTTCCAATGCCGACATGGCTCCGATTGTCAGATGTTTGTCAGCCTGTGTATTGAGGCTGTACATGGCTCCGTATAATGTAGGCGTATCGCCCGTGCGGATCATTGCACCCGTGCCTATGGGGGTCAGCCAAGCGGATTCGATGTATCTGTGTTGGGTGGAATGCGGTATGTTATTTTGCTTCATCCACGAGGTCAGATACACGGCTCCAGCCGGAACTTCTTGTAGTAATTGGTTTATTTTGGATTCGTTTTTTACGCTCATAGCGCAAATGTACAAAAAATATTAAACCATTGTTGGCCTATTACAAAACTTTTGCCGCCTCGTTGATTACCTTGTTGTCGAAGCTGTCGAGGTAGGTGTTGGTCGTTTCGAGGTCGGCATGGCCGAGCATCTGCGAAATGATTTCGCGCGGGATTTGATTGTATTGCAAGGTCATTGCCATTGTATGACGGCTTACATAGCTGGTCAGATGATAGTCGATACCGAGTTCTTCGGCCAACGATTTCAAATATTTCTGATATTTGGCGTAACGGCTTCGGATGTGGTTGTATAGCTTCTCGCCTGTATAGCCGGAACAGGTAATAATCGGTAACAAATAGTTATCGACGGTTGGCGAGGCAGATTTCAGCCGTTCGATCAATCCTTGAATCTCCGGCGTAATGTGGATTCGGATGGCAGTTGCGTTCTTTTGGTGCTTGATTTTGTTGCGTTTGTAAACGATATAATTCCCGTCGGCCAGCCGTTGAATATGATCGGTCGTAAGGTAAGCCATATCGACGAACGACATTCCGTAGCAGTAGTAAGAAAAAAGAAAGAGTTGCCGGGCGTATTCGTTCTGCGGATTCTGTGCGGGTGTATCTTTGAGTTTTTGCAAGTCTTGAGGCGGGAGGTAGCGTTTCTCGGTCGCTTCTTCCAGCTTGGCGATCTCGAAGCCGCCTTTTCCGAAAGGATAGGCTGCCTCCGATCCAATACCCTCCCGGTTTGCTTGATTCAATATCGCCCGCAATGCCTTGAAATAATATTTGCGGGTATTGCCCTTGCAACCCCGTTTTTGCAGGAACGTATCGAAATTGCGCACGTAACGCAGGTCAATGTCGGAAAACAGCCGTTGATTCAGCTTGCTGTCGTAATATTTGAGCAGTCGAAGCGTTTCGAAATAGCATTTGGCGTTGCCCGTATGTCCGGTATCCCGCAGCGTTTGGACATGATTTTCAAGGTATGCGCAGAATTTGCCCTGCTTGGAGGGGTTCAAAAATATTTCCTCAAATTGATTCAGCGTCCAGTCGATGCCGTCTATCTCGAACTTCTCGATAATCTCGCGGGCGCGGGCCTTGACCTTGTCCAGAAAGGCATTGTCCTGAATGCGTTTTTTATTGGCCTCCCGCTGCTTTTCGCCTTTCAGATTCCGTTCGATGATAAGTCGTTCGGCCGAATTGTCCCAATAGGCCGGATCGACGTATAATTTCAGACTGATGCGCTTGCGACAGCTATTTTTGGTGACGCATAATTGGAGAATGTGATACCCCATTGAATTGGGCTTGTATTTCCGTAGAACGATGCGAACAGAGTAGGTCATTTCCCGATGTAAAATAGATGGTGGTACAAAAGTGGTACAAGAAAAATCGCAATAGATGACAATAAGTCAAAATCGCAATTATCTGTACGTGATGTAAATATACTAAAATAAAGTTAATTACTTTTATCGGAAAAAATAAATTTCTCCTCTGGGGGGCGCGTGGTCGCAAGTTCGAATCTTGTCACCCCGACAAGCCGAGAGTCAGCCGCTTATGTGAAAACATAGGCGGCTGATTTTGTTTTGGCGGCATTGGCTGTAGACGGGCGGCTGACGCCACGGTCGACGGGGAAAAGGGCCGGGACCTTCGGATGCCGGGCCGGGGAATGTCGATTTTTTTTCGTATCTTTGCACAAAACCCCGTGTTGCGGCCGTTATTATTCATGTCGTGCAGACCGCAGATTTTTGCCTTTACACCTCTCCGATAGCAATTCTGGATGTTTGCGGCGGAAAAAATGTCGATTTTTCCCGGAATGTTTTTCAAATGCGGAGGAATTTGCCGGGGTTTCTTGCGATCAGCGGATTTCTGCGATTTTTTTTCGCGCCGGGCCTGTCCCGCACTTCGTGAGACGACGCCCGCGATGCGGGATTGCGGCGGTCCCCTGTCAACAGATGCTTAACACGAAAAACAACAGCTTATGAAACAAAGAAAAATGCTTGCGCTCACGCTCTACCAGCTTGGACAGCTTTACCGTCAGGAGTTACCCGAACTTGTCGCCGCCGCCGAGGCGAGCGGCGACGCCGTGCAGTTCCGAAGGCGTCTGGGCGAGTGGGTCTCCCGTTCGGAGTCCGCGCAGGGCGATGCGGGCGAGCAGATTCGGCTGCTGATCGATTACGACGGGCGGGAGGTCGATGAACTGTCTACCGGCGAGCGGATGCCGGTGCGGACGCTGACGCTGTTGTGGCAGTTTCTTACGGGCTGTCTGGAGAATGTGGAGATGCGCACGGACCTGTTTATCGACCTGTTCTACCTGTTCAAACGTCTCGGAGGAGCGGAACTGCCGCCGCTTTCGATGCAGCGTGTCCGCATCCGCTCCGAGCGCTGGCCTTCGGGACTCGATGCCGAGGTGCGGGAGATCAGGGCCGACAACAGGGAGCGCATGCTGCATCTGCTGGTGCAGAAGATCGAGAACCGCAAATCGACGCCCTCGCGGTTCCGTTTCGCGGAGGGGATGAGTTATGAAGACAAATACCGTCAGGTGGCCATCTGGTGGAACGATTTCAGGTTTCATCTGGCGATGGCGGTGAAAAGTCCCTCGGAGCTGAACCGCTTTCTGGGCAATTCGCTTTCGGCGGAGACCATGTACCTGCTGTCTAAGGCCCGCAAGAAGGGGATGCCGTTCTTCGCCACGCCCTATTATCTCTCGCTGCTGGACGTGACCGGAAAAGGATACGGCGACGAGGCGATCCGCAGCTATATCCTCTACTCGCCGCAGCTGGTCGAGACCTACGGCAGCATCCGCGCGTGGGAGAAGGAGGACGTCGTCGAAGCCGGAAAGCCCAATGCCGCGGGGTGGCTGCTGCCCGACGGGCACAATATCCACCGCCGCTATCCGGAGGTGGCGATCCTGATTCCCGATACGATGGGACGCGCCTGCGGCGGGTTGTGCGCGTCGTGCCAGCGCATGTACGATTTTCAGAGCGAACGGCTCAACTTCGAGTTCGAGAGCCTGCGGCCCAAGGAGAGCTGGGACCACAAGCTGCGCCGCCTGATGACCTATTTCGAAGACGACACGCAGCTGCGCGACATCCTTATCACGGGCGGGGACGCCCTGATGAGCCAGAACAAGACGCTGCACAATATACTGGAGGCCGTATACCGCATGGCCTGCCGCAAGCGCAAGGCCAACGCCGGGCGGCCCGACGGCGAGAAATACGCCGAACTGCAGCGCGTGCGTCTCGGTTCGCGCCTGCCGGCCTATCTGCCGATGCGTATCGACGACGGATTGGTGGAGGTGCTCAGGGAGTTCAAGCAGAAGGCTTCGGCCGTCGGCGTGCGGCAGTTCATCATCCAGACCCATTTCCAGTCGCCGCTGGAGGTGACGCCCGAAGCGCAGGAGGCGATCCGCAGGATACTCGCGGCCGGGTGGCTCGTCACCAACCAGCTGGTTTATACCGTCGCGGCGTCGCGCCGCGGGCATACGACCCGGCTGCGGCAGGTGCTCAATGCGCTGGGCGTGGTCTGCTACTACACCTTCTCGGTGAAGGGGTTTCAGGAGAATTACGCCGTCTTTACGCCCAACAGCCGGTCGCTGCAGGAACAGCACGAGGAGAAGATTTACGGCCGGCTGACGCCCGAACAGGCCGGGGAGCTGGATGCAGAGCTGGAGAAGGGCGGCGACACGGCCGAACGGCTCCGCCGCTTTATGAAGAGACACCGGCTGCCGTTCCTTGCGACCGACCGCAGCGTGCTGAACCTGCCGGCCATCGGCAAGAGCATGTCGTTCAGGCTGGTGGGCATTACGCCCGAAGGCAGGCGCATCCTGCGCTTCGACCACGACCGCACGCGCCGCCACAGTCCGATCATCGACCGGATGGGCGAAATCTATATCGTCGAGAACAAGTCGCTGGCCGCCTACCTGCGCCAGCTGGAAAATATGGGCGAGGATGCGGACGATTATGCCAGCATCTGGAACTATACGCACGGCGAGACCGAACCCCGGTTCGGGCTTTACGTATATCCCGATTTCCCGTTCGGAGTGACCGGGCGGGTGAGTAATCTGGAACTGGAGTGATTCGGTACGAAACGGCGATGAGGAGGCCCGGCGGAAGCGATTCCGGCCGGGCCTCGAAACTGTTGCATATATCAGGAATATTTATTATCTTTGTAAGAACGATAAATGAAGACCGGCGCCGATGTCCGGAGCGCCGTTCGGGGCATGTTCCGGTTTTCGTGCAGGCAGAATTATGAAACAGTCCGAAAGATTGATGTCGCTCGACGCCCTCCGCGGGTTCGACATGCTCTTCATCATGGGGTTCGCGTCGCTCGTCGTGGCCGTGTGCGGCTTGTGGCCTTCGGCCGTGACCGATGCGGCAGCCGCTTCGATGAGCCATGTCGCGTGGGACGGCTTCGCCCATCACGATACGATCTTTCCGCTGTTCCTCTTCATCGCCGGGGTCAGCTTTCCCTACTCGGTCGCCAAGCAGCGTGCGGGAGGAATGTCCGAGGGGCGCATCTATGCCAAGATCGTCCGCCGGGGACTGACGCTCGTCGTGCTGGGCATGGTTTACAACGGACTGTTCAAGCTCGATTTCGAGAATCTGCGGATCGCGAGCGTACTGGGACGCATCGGACTGGCGTGGAGCATCGCTGCGGTGCTGTATCTCAATTTCGGCGTGAAGACCCGTGCGGCGATCGCCGTCGCGGTGCTGGCCGGTTACGGAGCGCTTTCGGCGCTGGTCGCGGCGCCCGACGCCGCAGGCGCCGGGCCGCTGACCTTCGAGGGGAATCTGGCTGGGTATATCGACCGGCAGTTCCTGCCCGGAAAGCTGATATACGGGTCGTTCGATCCCGAAGGGCTGCTCAGCACGGTGCCCGCCGTGGTGACAGCCATGCTGGGCATGTTTACGGGCGAATTCGTAAGGCGCGGCGATATTCGGGGCGGCCGCAAGACGCTTTGGATGGCCGCGGCGGCCGCGGCGCTGCTGGCGGCGGGGCTGGCCTTCAGCGGGGTGCTGCCCGTGAACAAGAAACTGTGGTCGAGCACCTTCGTATGCGTCGTGGGAGCCTACTCGCTGGGGATGTTCGCCCTGTTTTACTACCTGATCGACGTGCGGGGCTGGCGCCGCTGGACGCTCTTTTTCCGCGTCGTCGGACTCAATTCGATTACGATTTATCTGGCCCAGCGTATCGTGGGCTTCGGACGTATATCCGACTTCTTCCTCGGCGGCATCGCGTCGAAATGCCCTGAGGCCGTGGCTGCCGTGATAAGCAGTGCGGGTTATGTGGCCGTCTGCTGGCTGTTTCTCTACTTCCTTTACAGAAAGAACGTTTTTCTGAAAGTGTAGTCGCATCTGCGGATTCCGTAATGTGCCGCGCGGAGGTGCGGCTGGCGCGGAGTTTGCTCCCCGGTCCGTTAAAGTTTAAAATCAAAAAATCCCGTTATGAACAAGACGATTCACCGCGCCGAGTCGCGCGGTTATGCCGACCACGGTTGGCTGCAGACTCACCATACGTTCAGTTTTGCAAACTATTACGATCCCCGCCGGGTGCATTTCGGCGCCCTCCGGGTGCTGAACGACGACACCGTGGCTCCGGGCGAGGGTTTCGGAACCCATCCGCACGACAACATGGAGATCGTGTCGATCGCGCTGGAAGGCGCGCTCAGGCACGGCGACAGCATGGGCAACATGAAAGTCCTGCGTCCGGGAGAGATTCAGGTGATGTCGGCCGGCACGGGCATCACGCACAGCGAGATGAACGCCAGCGAGACCGAGCCGGTCAAGTTTCTGCAGATATGGGTGCTGACCGACGCGCAGGACCACACGCCCCGCTACAATCAGGTCGAGCTGGCGCCTGCCAAGCGCAACGTTCCGCATGTGATCGTGGCGCCCGAAGGCCGCGGCGGCGAGCATGTGGGATGGGTGCATCAGGACGCTTGGTTCTATACGCTGGACCTCGACAAGGATCGTGTGGTCGAATACCGCATGAACACCTGCGGCCACGGCGCCTACGTCTTCGTGATCGAGGGCAGCGTCGAGGCGGCGGGCGAGGAGCTGGGACCGCGCGACGGCATGGGCATCACCGGGGCGGACGAGTTCCCGATCAAGGGAGACACCGACGCGAAGGTGTTGATTATCGAAGTCCCGATGGAGGTTTGACAAGGCGAAGGAAAGGAGCTTTCCGGCAAATTTCCTCCTCCTCCTCCTCCTCCTCCTGCGGGAGCGGCGACCGCTTCCGGATGGGAGTGCGAAGGAAAAGGGCTGTCCCGTGGGGCAGCCCTTTTTGCGTCGGTCGGCGAAGGCGTCGGGAAGAGGGGTTTTGCCGGGAGGGGTGTGGCGCCCGGCGCCGCTGCGTCAGAATTCCGAGGTGAAGTGGAACCGGATATCCTTGAAATTCTCCTGCGCGAGGGCGAGTCCGTAGCTCGTGTCGGCGAGGAAGACGTCGCGGCCGTGCTTGTCGACGGCCATGTTGGTGTGCTTGCGGCGTTTGAAGTCGGCCAGCTGCGCGGCGTTGTCGCTCTCGATCCAGCAGGCTTTGTAGATCGAGATCGGCTCCCAGCGGCAGGCGGCGTTGTACTCGTGTTCGAGCCGGTACTGGATGACTTCGAACTGGAGCGCGCCCACCGTGCCGATGATCTTGCGGCCGTTGAGGGAGCTGACGAACAACTGCGCCACGCCCTCGTCCATGAGCTGGTCCACGCCTTTGGCGAGCTGTTTGAATTTCAGCGGGTCGGCGTTCTCGATATAGCGGAACTGTTCGGGGGCGAACGACGGGATGCCCGTGAATTTGAGCTTTTCGCCCTCGGTGAAGGTGTCGCCGATCTTGAAGTTGCCCGTGTCGTGCAGGCCCACGATGTCGCCCGGATAGGCGAAGTCGATGATCGACTTCTTCTCGGCCATGAAAGCCGTCGGCGACGAGAATTTGAGCTGCTTGCCGCTGCGCACGTGCAGGTAGTTTTTGTTGCGTTCGAACGTGCCCGAACATATTTTGAGGAATGCGATGCGGTCGCGGTGGTTGGGGTCCATGTTGGCGTGGATCTTGAAGACGAAGCCCGTCATTTTGGGTTCCGCAGGCTCCACGATGCGGGTTTCGGTCGGGGCCGGGCACGGCGAGGGGGCTATGCGCACGAAGCATTCGAGCAGCTCGCGCACGCCGAAGTTGTTGACCGCCGAACCGAAGAATACCGGGGCCAGTTCGCCCCGCAGGTAGGCCCCGCGGTCGAAATCGTCGTAAACGCCCTCGACCAGCTCGACGTCCGAGCGCAGCTGGGCCGCGAATTTGTCCCCGATCTGGGCCTCCAGCTCCGAAGAGGCGAGGTCCGAGATTTCGACGGTCGAGGCGTCGGCCGTGAGCTTCTCGTCGGAGGTGAAGAGCGAGAGGTTTTTCTCGTAGAGGTTGTATACGCCCTTGAACGTGGGGCCGTTCGAGATCGGGAAGGCCAGCGGCCGCACGCGGATGTTGAGCTCCTTTTCGACCTCGTCCAGCAGGTCGAACGGCTCCTTCGAGGGGCGGTCGAGCTTGTTGATGAAGACGATTACCGGGGTCGAGCGCATGCGGCAGACCTCCATCAGCTTGCGCGTCTGCGACTCGACGCCCTTGGCGCCGTCGATGACGATGATGACCGAATCGACGGCCGTCAGCGTGCGGAAGGTGTCCTCGGCGAAGTCTTCGTGGCCCGGAGTGTCGAGAATGTTGATCTTCGCGCCCTTGTATTCGAAGCCCATCACGGCCGTGGCGACCGAGATTCCGCGCTGGCGTTCGATCTCCATGAAGTCCGAAGTGGCGCCCTTCTTGATCTTGTTGCTCTTGACGGCCCCGGCGACGTGGATGGCGCCGCCGAAGAGGAGCAGTTTTTCGGTAAGGGTGGTTTTACCCGCGTCGGGGTGGGCGATGACCGCGAAGGTGCGGCGGCGTGTGATCTCTTCCTGTAATGTCATGTAACTGAATGTGTGTCTGTTTTATTGCGGGGAGTGCCGGGCGCTGTTCCGCCGGCGGCAATCCTTAGTTCTCCTTCGGGTAGTCGGCGTTGAAGTGGCAGCCGACCGACTCCTTGATTTCGCGGCCCTGCTTGATGACCAGATAGGCCACGGCGATCATGTTGCGCAGTTCGCACAGTTCGCGGTTGGGCTTGGTCTTGTTGTAAAGCTCCTCGGTCTCCTGCCACAGGATTTCCAGCCGCCGCATGGCGCGCTTGAGCGAGAGGTTCGAGCGGACGATGCCCACGTAGTTGGACATCAGCGTCTGCATTTCGCGCTTCGACTGGATGATCATCAGCATCTCCTCGGTGTGTTGCGTGCCTTCGAAGTCCCAGTCGGGAATGCCCTCCTGAATTTCGACCCGGTCGAGCAGCGACGATGCGTGGCGAGCCGCCTGATCGGCGTATACCACCGCTTCGATCAGCGAATTGGATGCCAGCCGGTTTGCGCCGTGCAGTCCCGTGCAGGAGGTTTCGCCCAGTGCGTAGAGCCGTTTGATGGAGGTTTCGCCGTTGGTGTCCACCTTGACGCCGCCGCAGCAGTAGTGCGCCGCGGGAGTGACGGGAATCCAGTCCTTGGTGATGTCGATGCCGATCGAAAGGCACTTCTCGTAGATGTTGGGGAAGTGGCTGCGCACGGCGTCGGGATCTTTGTGCGTGACGTCGAGGTAGACGAAGTCCGATCCCCGCTTGGTCATTTCGCGGTAGATGGCGCGGGCCACCACGTCGCGCGGCGCCAGCGATTTCATCGGGTGGTATTTGTCCATGAATTCCTCGCCGCCGGGCAGGCGCAGGATGGCCCCGAAGCCGCGCATGGCCTCGGTGATGAGGAAGTTGGGCTTCTCGCCGGGGTTGTAGAGCGTGGTGGGGTGGAACTGGATGAATTCCATGTTTTCGGTGATCGCCTTGGCGCGGTGGCACATGGCGATGCCGTCGCCCGTGGCGACGACCGGATTGGAGGTCGTGGAGTAGATGTTGCCGCAGCCGCCCGTGGCGACGACGGTGAATTTGGCCAGCATGGTCTCGATTTCGTTCGTTTCGAGATTCAGGACGTAGGCCCCGAAGCAGGTCAGGCCGCGGGTGTGGCGCGTGACGAACTCGCCCAGATGGTGCTGCGTCAGCAGGTCGATGGCGAAGCGGTGTTCGAGTACGGTGATGCCGGGATGCCTGCGGACCGACTCGATGAGCGCCCGTTCGATCTCGGCGCCCGTCAGGTCCTCGTGGTGGAGGATGCGGTGCTCGGTGTGGCCGCCTTCGCGGTTCAGCTCGAAACGCCCGTCGGGAGTCTTGTCGAAGCGCGTACCCCATTCGATCAGGTCCCGAATCAGCTCCGGCGCCCGGCGCACGACCAGTCCGACGGCCTCTTCGTCGCATTTGCCCGCGCCGCAGACCAGCGTGTCGCGGATGTGTTTCTCGAAAGTGTCGGGGGCGTAGGTTACCGAGCAGATGCCGCCTTGCGCATAGTTGGTGTTGCACTCGTTCATTTCGCCCTTCGTCACGATGGTGACGTGTCCGTGGGCAGCGGCTTTGAGCGCGAACGAAAGGCCCGCCGCGCCGGAACCGATAACCAGAAAGTCGGTTTTCATAGTTTTGCAAGCGTTAAGCGTCGCAAAGTTATAAAAAATGCCCGATAATCCCATTTCCGGCCGGAAAAAGCGTACGGAAAAATGGGGCAACGGCTCCGGAACGGACCCCCGGAGCGGTAATTTTTTCGGCCCGGCAGGCGATATTTGGAATTTTTCTCTATTTTTGCCTTAAGCTACCCAAAATAAATTATGAAAAAACTACTTTTGACTCTGGCTGCCGGAATAGTTCTTTGTTCCTGCGGTTCGCACGATCCGCAGATCGCGATCGTGCCCTATCCCAATCATCTCGAAACCGGTCGGGGAACCTATCGGGTGACCGATCGGCCCGTTACGTGTGACAGTCGCACCGACGAGCGGACGCAGCGCGCCGTGGTCGGATTCGCCGCACGGCTGGCGACGGTTACCGGCGGGACGAATCCCGTCACGGTCGCCGACGAGGTGCCCGCGTCGGGCATCCGTTTCGTCACGGACGAATCGCTCCCGGCCGAAGGCTATGAATTGAACGTGGACGGGGAGGGAATCGAAGTGCGGGCGTCGCAGTTTCCCGGCTTCCTTTATGCCCTGCAAAGTCTCGAACAACTGCTGCCCGCGGCGGTTTACGGCACGGAGCCTGCGCCCGATGCGGCGTGGGAGGTGCCCTGCGTGAAGATCGCCGACGCGCCGCGGTTCGCATACCGCGGCATGCACCTCGACGTGGCGCGCCACTTCTTCTCGGTGGACGAAGTGAAGCGGTATATCGACGTGATGGCCATACACAAGCTCAATACGCTGCACTGGCACCTGACCGACGATCAGGGCTGGCGCATCGAGATCAAGCGCTATCCGGAGCTGACCGCCGTGGGCAGCATCCGCAAGGCCACCGTGGTCCGCAAGGAGTGGGGAACCTATGACGGTACGCCCTACGGCGGTTTCTATACGCAGGACGAGATCCGCGACGTGGTGAAATATGCCGCCGACCGGGGTGTTACGGTGATTCCCGAAATCGACCTGCCGGGCCATATGCTGGCGGCGCTGACCGCCTATCCCGAACTGGGCTGCACGGGCGGTCCGTACGAGGTGTGGGGCCGCTGGGGCGTGGCCGACGACGTGCTTTGCCCCGGACGGGAGAAGACTTTCGAATTCCTCGAAGGCGTATTGACCGAGGTGATGGAGCTGTTCCCCTCGGAGTATATCCATATCGGCGGCGACGAGTGCCCGAAGGTGCGCTGGGAGAAGTGTCCGCGCTGTCAGGCGAAGATCCGCCAGCTCGGCCTGAAGGACGACGGAGAGCATACCGCCGAGCATTACCTGCAGAGCTACGTGACCGACCGCATCGGCAAATTCCTCGCGCAGCACGGCCGCCGCATCATCGGCTGGGACGAGATTCTGGAAGGCAGGGCGCCCTCCGACGCCGTCGTCATGTCGTGGCGCGGCAGCGAGGGCGGAATCGCCGCGGCCAAGCTGGGGCACGACGTCATCATGACGCCGAATTCGCACTTCTATTTCGACTACTACCAGTCGCTCGACACCGACGCCGAGCCGTTCGGAATCGGCGGTTACATACCGATGGAGCAGGTCTATTCGTACGATCCGGCGTTCCCGGAGCTGACGCCCGAACAGCAGAAACATATTCTCGGCGTGCAGGCCAACCTCTGGACCGAATACGTCTTGAGCGACGAACATCTCGAATACATGCTTCTGCCGCGTCTGGCCGCTCTGAGCGAGGTGCAGTGGTGTCTGCCCGAAACGAAGGACTGGAACCGCTTCATCGGCAGTTTCAGGATGGACAAGATCTATTCGCAGCTGGGGTATGAGTTCGCCAAGCATATCTTCGGGGTGACGGCGTCGTATGCGGTCGATCCGGAGAAGGGGGGCGTCGTGATGACCCTCACCACGCAGGGCGGCGCGCCGATCCGTTACACGCTCGACGGCTCCGATCCCACGGCTTCGAGTCCGCTTTACAAGGCGCCGGTGACCATCGGAGAAAGCTGCACGTTCAAGGCCGCGGCCCTGCGCGAAGGCATGCAGACGCCGGTCTATACGCGGAAATTCGATTTCAACAAGGCGACCGGACGGCGCATCGCGCTGAACGCCGCGCCGACGCTCAAATATACCTACGGCGGTGCCTCGCTGCTGGTGGACGGCTACCGCGGAGGTCCCGTCTATTCGAACGGCGCGTGGATCGGGTTCCTGAACGAGCCGCTGGACGTTACGATCGACATGCAGGGGGCGAAGCCCTATTCGGCGGTGACCGTCGAATCGCTGGTCGAGAAGGGCGAGTGGGTTTTCCCGCCTTCGTCGGTGGGGGTCTACCTCTCGGACGACGGCAGGGAGTTCACCGAGGCGGCGCTGATGTCCGTGCCGCAGGAGACGGCCGGCAGCCCCGACGGCGTCAAGCCGTTCAAGGTGCTCTTCCCCGAAACCTCGGCCCGCTACCTGCGCGTGGTGGCCCGTACGGTCGATCCGATTCCGGCATGGCACGGCGCGGCCGGGCAAAAGGCGCATATGTTCGTGGATGAAATCATCGTAGAATAAAACCGGGAGTGGACGTGGAGAAGACCGCCGTGCGGATACAGGGACGCGAGTCCGTTGCGATGACGACGGCCGAATTCGGCCGCTTGTTCGCTACGTGGCGCGCGCGGTTCGAAGCGATCGCGTGCCGCTACGTGCGGAGCGCGGCGGTGGCCGAGGATCTCGTCTCGGACAGCTTCATGTCCTTCTGGGAGAACCGCGGCCGGATTCCCGCCGATGCCAACCTGCAGGCCTATATCCTGATTATCGTCCGCAACAAATGCCTCGACTGGCTGCGCGCCCAAAGCCTGCATGCCAAGATCGAGCAGGAGGTGTACGAGCTTCGGCGGCGGGTGCTGGCGGCCGACATACGGTCGCTGCAGGCGTTCAATCCTGAGGAGATTTTCTCGGCGGAGGTGGCCGCGATCGTGCGGCAGTCGCTCGACCGCCTGCCCGAACTGACGCGCGAAGTGTTCGTCGCCCGCCGCTTCGAGGAGCTGAGCTACAAGGAGATCGCCGAAAAGTACGGCATCACCGTGCGGCGCGTCGAATTCGAACTGGAAAAGGCCGTGAAGCAGCTGCGCGTGGCGTTGAAGGATTATTTGCCCGTGCTGCTTATGTTGCTGTCGGATAATATTTTGCGATCCTGAATTCGAGAGCGTGAATTATTAAAAATATTTTTTTAGCAAATCCAAGTGCGTCTGATTGGGAATCGGGCGCACTTATTCGTTTTTATAAAAACAGACGAAGAGAAAGATGAATCCGGAACTTATCTATAAATATTTGGAAAATACGGCGACCGATGCCGAGACGGAGCAGGTGCTCGACTGGCTCGACGCCGATCCCGCGCATATGCGCGAATTGGACGAGCTGGACAAAGTGATGGCCGCTTCGGTCATTTACGGTCCCGACGTGCTGTCGCCTGCGCCAGCGAAGAAGGCGGCGCGGCGCATTTCGCTGGGTCGCATTCCGCTGCGCCGCATCGTGCGTTATGCCGCGGAGCTGGCCGCCGTGGCGGTCGTCGGCATCGGCGTGGCCCGGATGCTTGCCGACGACCGGATCGAAGAGTGGACGCGGCGGACGACGGCGCTCGAAGTGCCTGCGGGGCAGTACCTGAGCATGGAGTTGCAGGACGGCTCCAAGGTCTGGCTCAATGCGGGAACCCGGCTGGAGTATCCGCTGGTGTTCGCCGGGGGCGAGCGGCGCGTGAAGGTTGCGGGCGAGGCGATGTTCGATGTCGAGCACGATCCCGCGCATCCGTTCGTGGTCGAGACGTTCGCCTGCGACGTCGAGGTGTTGGGAACCAAATTCGACGTGACGGCCGAGGAGCGCGAGGGATTGTTCTCGGCGGCCCTGCTGCGCGGAAGCGTGAAGGTGACCAACCGCCTGACGCCCGGCGAGCAGTTCGTCCTCAAGCCCAACGAGGAGGTGCGGCTGGCGGGGCGGCGGCTGAACCTGAATGCGATCGGCAGCATGGACGACTACCTCTGGACCGAAGGCATGATCAGCATCAAGGGCCTTTCGTTCGGGGAGCTGATGCACAAATTCGAAAAGAGCTTCGGCGTGAAGATACGGATCGACCGCAACCGGATGCCGGAGGTTGATTACAACCACGGCAAGATCCGCATTTCGGACGGCGTCGATTCGGCGCTGCGCCTGTTGCAGATGGCCTCGGATTTCACCTATACGCGCAGCGAAGACAACGGAACAATCGTCATACGATAACCAATTTATAAACCTGAAAAAAACGAAAAGACTGCCTATGAGAAGAGCCGAACAATGACCCTCGCCGGTCGTCCGGGGCAAATAAAAAAAGCTTGCAGATGGTCGCAACATCCGCAAGCCGCGGTCGGCCGTTAATCAGCTACCCAGCCTACTAACAACTAACCAATTGCAAAAGTATGAACAAAAAACGTATTCAGCAAATTAAATGCCTGTTTACACTCTTTTTTGTCGTGTGCGCATCGTTCTATGCCACACGGTCATACGCTCAGAATAACGCGGTGACGATCCGTCTGTCGGGCGTCAGCATGGAGCGTGTGATGAATGAAATCGAGAACCAAACCAATTATTTGTTCCTGTCGAACAAGGACGTGGACATCAACAGCGTCGTGAGCGTCGATGTGGAGGCGCGCCCGCTTTCGGAAGCGCTCGCGCAGATGGTGCGCGGAACAGACGTGGTCTACCGTTTCGACGGCAAATACATTCTGCTTTCGAAGGCCGACCGCAGGCCCGTGACCGTGAAGGGCGTGGTGACCGACGCCGACGGCGCGCCGGTGATCGGAGCTTCGGTGATCGTCAAAGGTACGACCGTCGGAGCTTCGACCAATACCGACGGCTCCTTCTCGCTGCAAGTTCCCCCCCCCGCGGAAAATGCGGTCCTGACCGTTACCTACTTGGGCTACGAGCCGGTCGATGTGACCGTCGGCAGCCGCACCGATTTCCGGATTACGCTCCGCGATTCGGCTGTGGCGGTGGAGAACGTCGTGGTGACGGCCCTCGGCATCAAACGTCAGGAGAAGGCCCTGAGCTACAACGTGCAGCAGGTCAAGTCCGAGGAGCTGACGACCGTCAAGGACGCCAACTTCATGAATTCGCTGGTCGGCAAGGTGGCCGGCGTGCAGATCAACAGCGGTGCGAGCGGCCCCGGCGCCAGCGCGCGCGTGGTGATGCGCGGCGAGAAGTCGATCGAGAAGGGCAACAACGTCCTCTATGTGATCGACGGTATTCCGATGTATAACCACAGCTTCGGCGGCGACGGCGGCACCTATGCCAAGCAGGCCGGTTCGGAGAGCGCCGCGGATATCAACCCCGAAGACATCGAGTCGATCAACATGCTGACCGGCCCTTCGGCTGCGGCCCTTTACGGCAGCGACGCCGCCAACGGCGTGGTGGTCATCAACACCAAGCGCGGCGTCAAGGACCGTACGGTGGTGACCGTCAGCAACAGCACGACCTTTTCGAAGGTCTACCGGCTGCCCGACATGCAGAACAGCTACGGAACCAGTTCGGGGCTGATGAACTGGGGTGAGAAGTATGCCAGCACGTTCGACGCCAAGAAGTTCTTCAACACGGGAACCAACATCATCAACTCGGTGTCGGTATCGACGGGCAACGAGAAGAACCAGACCTATATCTCGGCTTCGACGACCAATACGGCGGGCATCATTCCCGAAAATACGTACGACCGCTACAACTTCACGGCCCGCAATACCACCTCGTTCGCCAAGGACAAGCTCGTACTGGACTTGGGCGCCAGCTTTATCATCCAGCACGACGAAAACATGGTGACGCAGGGCAAGTATTACAACCCGCTGCCCGCGCTCTACCTCTTCCCGCGCAGCGACGACTTCGACGAAATCCGCCTTTTCGAGCGCTGGGACCCCGTGCGCGGCTATATGGTGCAGTACTGGCCTTACGGCGAGGGCGCGCATTCGCTGCAGAACCCCTATTGGATTCAGAACCGCATGAACCGCGAGACGAGCAAGCGCCGCTACATGCTCAACGCCTCGCTGCGGTGGAACATCACCGACTGGATGAACGTTTCGGGCCGCGTGCGGGTCGATAATTCGGAATACCGCATCAAGCAGAAGCTCTACGCCTCGACGCTGACCACCTTCTGCGGAACGAACGGCGGTTACGAGGATCAGACGCAGCACGACCGCAGTTTCTACGGCGACGTGATGCTCAACATCGACAAGACCTTCGGTGACGACTGGACGCTCAACGCCAACATCGGCGCTTCGATCAACGACCAGCGCTACGAGCAGGCCGGCGTGGCGGGCGACCTGCTACTGACCAACCATTTCGCCATGAACAACCTCAACTATCAGGAGAAGTTCAAACCTCTGCAGGAGGGGTGGCACGACCAGACGCAGGCGATCTTCGCTTCGGTCGAGGTGGGGTGGCGCTCGATGCTCTACCTGACGGTGACGGGCCGCAACGACTGGGCTTCGCAGCTGGCCTATTCCAAAAACTCGTCGTTCTTCTATCCTTCGGTGGGTCTGTCGGCCGTGGTTTCCAACATGGTGAATATGCCCGAATGGTTCACCTTCCTCAAGGTGCGCGGGTCGTATTCGAAGGTGGCGTCGGCTTTCGCCCGCTACCTCTCCAATCCGGCCTACTCGTTCAACAACCAGACCCACAACTGGAGCAAGCCTTCGACCTATCCGGCCTACAACCTCAAGCCTGAGGACACCAAGTCGTGGGAGATCGGCCTGAACGCCCGTTTCCTCAACCACATCAACCTCGACGTGACCTACTACCGTTCGAACACCTACCACCAGACGATCTATGCGCCGCTGCCCTCTTCGTCGGGTTACAACCAAGTGGTCGTGCAGGCCGGCGACGTGCAGAACCAAGGCGTCGAGCTGGCGCTGGGCTACAACAACAAGTGGAACGACTTCACATGGAGCAGTTCGTACACCTTTACGCTCAACCGCAACGAGATCAAGCGGCTGGCGGCCGGCGAAGTGAACCCCGTGACGGGCGAGACCATCACCGATAACGAGATTCAGAAGGACTGGCTGGGTGCGAGCAACGTGGCGCCGCAGGTCATCCTGCGTCCGGGCGGTTCGATGAGCGATATTTACGTCAATCACGAGCTTAAGCGCGACCTGAACGGCAACATCGAGATCGATCCTTCGACGGGCAATCTCTCGATCGCCGAAACCGACTTCCGCAAGGTGGGCCAGCTCTCGCCCCGCTACACGATGGGCTGGAGCAACAGCTTCGGCTACAAGGGCATCGAACTCGGCGCGGTCCTCACGGCCCGAATCGGCGGCCTGACCTACTCGGCCACGCAGGGCGTGCTGGACTACTACGGCGCGTCGCAGGCCACGGCCGACGCGCGCGACCGCGGCGGCATTCCGATCAACTACGGCACCGTCGATCCCCAGAAGTACTATTCGGCGATTTCGACGGCCGAGGGCGGTTACGGAGCCTATTACCTCTACAGCGCCACCAACGTACGCCTGCAGGAGCTGAGCCTGCAGTATACGCTGCCGGCGCGGTGGTTCCGCAACAAAGCCAGACTGACGGTCGGATTCGTCGCCAAGAACCTCTGGATGATCTACTGCAAGGCGCCCTTCGACCCCGAAATCTCGGCGGCGACGGACAACGCCTACTATCAGGGCGTGGACTACTTCATGCAGCCGAGCACGCGCAATTTCGGCTTTAACGTGAAACTGCAATTCTAACCGAACCAAAGCTATGAAAAATATCATTAAACTTACCTGCCTCTTATTGACGGTATGCGGTTTTGCGGGTTGTACGGGCAATTTCGACGAGTACAACACCGATCCCTATGCCCTTTACAAGGGAGACCCCGCCGTGCTGATTCCCACCATGCTCGACGCCATGATGTACGTGCAGCAGAACGACTCGCAGATGGTCGATCAGATGGTCGGCTCGCTGGGCGGATATTTCACGCTGTCGAACCGCTGGGGCGGTCAGAACTTCGATACGTTCAATGCGTCCGACGCATGGAACGCCACGCCGTACAATACGATGTTCGAGGATATTTACGCCAACTTCTTCGACATCGAGAAATCGACCAGCAAGTCGGGCCACTACTACGCGATGGCCCGTCTGGTGCGCGCCGCCGTGATGATGCGCGTCGCCGACTGCTACGGCCCGATCCCCTACAGCAAGGTAGCCGACGGCTCGTTCTATGTCGAGTACGACTCGGCGGAGGATGTCTACAAGCATATCATCGAGGACCTCGCGGGCGCGGCGACCACGCTCTATGCCTATGCGCAGGAGTATCCGGCGTCGAAACCGCTGGCTAACAACGATCCGATTTTCGCAGGCGACTATACGGCTTGGGCGCGTCTGGCCAACTCGCTCTGCCTGCGTGCGGCGATCCGCTCGAACGACCGCGAGGCCGCCGAGAGCGCCTGCGGCCATGCCGCCGGCCTGATCGAGACCAACGCCCAGAACGCCATGATGAGTCCCGGCGTGCAGGGAAATCCCTATCAGCTGGCTTCGGCGTCGTGGGGCGACCTGCGGGTCAACGCCTCGATCGTCGATTACATGACCGGGTACGACGATCCCCGCTGCGAAGCCTATTTCCAGAAATCGACCTTCGACAACACCCGCTATATCGGCATGCGCGCCGGTACGGCCGGATTCGAGAAATCGGCCGTAAGCGGTTATTCGCTGCCCAACGTGCAGTCCGGCTCGTCGCTGCCGATTTTCGTGGCCGCCGAGACCAATTTCCTGCGCGCCGAGATGGCGCTCAAAGGGTGGACCGTAGGCGGTACGGCGCAGTCCTACTACGAAGCCGGCGTGCGTCTGTCGATGGAGCAGAACGGTGTGGCGGGCGAGGACATCGACGCCTATCTGGCCGATGAAACGCTCGTTCCCGCCGGACATCTGAACGATCCGCGCGGCGCGAAGTACAACTACGACCGTCAGACGGACGTCAAGATCAAGTGGAACGACGCGGACGGCACGGAGAAGAATCTGGAGCGCATCATCACCCAGAAATGGATCGCAAACTTCCCGATGGGACTCGAAGCGTGGGCCGAATTCCGCCGTACGGGCTATCCCGAACTGGCGCCGGCCATCGACAACCTCAGCGTCGGCGTTATCTCCGACAATTTCCGCGGCCTGCGCCGGTTGCGCTATCCCTATACCGAGCGTAACCTCAACAAGAGCAATTACGACAAGGCGGTGGCATTGCTGGGCGGTACGGACAACGAGTCGGTCGATCTTTTCTGGACGAAGAAAAAATAGTGTCGAAACCTAAACGAAAGCATACATTATGAACATAAAGAAAAATATATGGGCATTGGCGGCGGCGCTGCTTTTCGCGACTGCGTTTACCAACTGCAGCGACTGGACGGAGGTCGAAGCCGAAAAGAAGGTCGAATACGGCAATACCGAGACCTCGCGCCCCGAATCCTACTACCAAGCTCTGCGCGAGTGGAAAAAGACGGATCATTCGATTTCGTTCGGGTGGTTCAGCGGCTGGGGCGATCCTGCCGTTCTGACGGCCAGTATGCTGATGGGACTTCCCGACAGTATGGATATGGTCTCGTTGTGGGACAATTCGAGCAACCTTTCGCAGGGCAAGATCGAAGATCTCCGCATGGTGCAGCAGAAGAAAGGGACCAAAGTGCTGATGTGTACCTTTATCCAGTATGTCGGCAAGGGGTTCACTCCTGCCGAATATGATGTCGACGAAGCGACCCGCGAAGCGTTCTGGGGCTGGAAAGAGGTGCAGAAGCTCGACGAAGAGGGTAATCCGATGTTCGACAAGCAGGGAAATCCCATCATGGTGCCTGAGGAGAACGCCATGAAAGCATCGTTGGAAAAATATGCGCAGGCGATCGCGGATACGATCTACAAATACGGTTACGACGGTCTGGATATCGACTTCGAGCCGAATGTGGACGGATATCCCAATGCGAAGCTCGACGAGCATCCCGATCGTGTGGAAGTGTTCCTCGATATTTTGTGCAAGCACCTCGGCCCTCAGTCCAATTCGGGTAAAATGCTCGTTATCGACGGCGAACTTTGGGAGGTGCCGTCGAAGACCGCTACTTACTTCGATTATTTCATCGGACAGGCCTATTCGGTTTCCGGCGGCACTCCGTCGCCCACTGCAGGACAGAGCGAATCGAATATGGACTCTCGCCTGAGGCAGATAATCAATAACTTCGGCGAATACATGTCCGAGGAGGAGATCACCAAGCGCTTCATCGTCACGGAAAACATGGAGAGCGCCATCGACGCATTGAACGGCGGTTATTACTGGACGCTTCGCAACGGAACCAGACTCGACAAGGCCGAGTGCCCGTCGTTGCTGGGAATGGCCAGATGGCAGCCCGTCAACGGCTTCCGCAAAGGCGGTTTCGGCGGTTACCGGTTCAGTAACGAGGCGGTGAACAAACCCTCCTACAAATGGATGCGAACCGGAATTCAGGCGCAGAACCCCGCAGTCAATTAGTCCGAACAACCAAAAGCAAGAAAAAGATGAAAAACAGCATTAAAACAGCAGTTCTCGGTCTCGCGGCGCTCGTTTCGGGATTCTCGGCCTGCAACGATGCCGATTATGATACGCTCGGAGTGCACGCCTTCGTCAGCGAGAGCGCGTCGAATAAAAGCACGAAAGTGACCATTACGGAACTGGGCGCCGACGCCGAAATCACGGCCTGCCTGAGCGAGGCCGCAACGAAAGACGTAAAGCTGAAATTCGTGGTCGATTCCGAGGTGCTGGACCGTTACAACCAGAAGCAGGCTTCGAGTTTTCTCGTACTGCCCGAAGAGGTCTACGAGATGGACTCCGAAGTGACGATCAAAGCCGGAGAATTCAGCGCTCCTGCAACCAAGATCCATATCAAGCCGCTGCCCAAGGAGTATGTCGGCGAGAGCTATGCCCTGCCGCTGCGTCTTGTCAGCGCCGACGGGTCGGTTCCGGTGACCTCGCTGACCTCGACCTATGTGATTACGACCGAAGCGATCGTCGTCTCGTCGCTCCCGATGTTCGTCGGCGGCGCGGGACTTGCCGCCGACGGTTTCCCCTTGACGCTTCCGCAGTTTACGGTCGAGGTGCGTTTCCAAGTGAGCAATACGGCCGACCGCAACCGTGCCGTATTTACCAACGGCGGTTCGGTGCTGCTGCGCTTCGAGGACCCGCAGAACGACACTTCGGACCATAAGGCTCATTCGCTGGTGCAGTTCCAAGGCGACGGCTGGTATCTCAATCCGTCGTTGTCGTTCACGCCCAACAAATGGCAGCATCTGGCGCTGACCTATGACGGAACCAAGGTGACCCTCTATGTCAACGGTACTTTTGCCGGAAGCAAGGAGGGCGTGTGCGATCCCAACTTCGGATCGGCCAACTGGTTCGGCGGCGATGCCGGCGGCGGACACGGAACCGGCGATTCGTGGTGGAGCGGATGTAAGATACTGATGTCCGAGGCGCGTATCTGGTCGGTATGCCGTACGGAAGCGCAGGTGCAGAACAACATGACCACGACCAGCGCCAAATCGCAGGGCTTGGAGGCTTACTGGCGCTTCAACGAAGGCGAGGGCAATACGTTCGAGGACTGCACGGGCAACGGGCATACGCTGAAGACGTCCAAGACCCCGACGTGGGTTGCCGGCATCAAGTCCACCGATACGGAAACGCCGTGGCCTTAATCCCGTAATTATGGCGCAGGCGCGCCCGGTGCGTGCCTGCCGCCATGCGGTTCATTCAAATTGTTTGTTAAATACGATTACATTATGATGAAAAAATTGAAATATCTGTGCAGGGATGCTTGCGCTGGCCGTAGTGGCTTTCGTTGCGTGCGATGACGACGATGAGGGACTGAACGGGTGGACCGATACGGCTTACGTATATGTTCAGGGCGAAACGCTCGGCAACGATATGCTGAAACAGGCTGTCGTCATCGAGACGGAGGGGTTGGAGGATGCCACACCTTGCGTCTATACTTTCCGGGCGTGCATAAATAAACCCGCCAAAGCCGATGCGACCGTATCGCTGACCGCCGCAGCTTCGGGCGGGATAGCGGATATGCTCGAAAATACGATGACGCTGAGTGCCGAAAGCCTGACAATTCCTGCCGGGCAGCTCGCGTCCGAAGAGGCGACCCTTACGATCGATCCGGCGTTCTTAGCCATTACCGACGAGCAGAAAACATACGATCCGGCGGTTTTCACGGTGACGGTGGGCGAGCTTAAGACGTCCTGCAACGACGTCAGGCTTTCGACCAAAACCAATAAGGTGACCGTTACTTATAAAAAGACGGTCAAGCCTTATCTGAATCTTGCGAGCGGAACTCCGAGCAATGCAGAATATATGGACCGTACCAATTGGAGCGGTACGCTGGGCGAAGGCGTCGAAAATGTGATTGGGAATATATTCGACGGTAATACGGGAAGCGATATTGCCGCTAACAGTGCGCCGTGGGAATTTACGCTCGATCTGGGGGCGGAGACCACGATGCTGGGGGCGAATACAAGACACTGGGGAAGTGGTTATGCTCCGAGGTCGATCGAAGTTCTTACTTCGCCGGACAACGCGACGTGGAAATCGCATGGTACGCTCGCGGTATCCGGCGGTACGCAGAACTGGCGGTTCCTGAAGCCGGTTACGGCCCGTTATCTGAGATACCGGGTGATGTCGCCCAACGGCCGGACCGATGTTACGGAATTCAATATTTATGTCGCCAAGCAATAGGGTTCGATAGGAATTAGTGTATTAGGGGAAGCCGTCCGGTCCGAGACCGGGCGGCTTTTTTTGTTGCTATGCGGGCTTGGCGAATAATATTTGTCAACTGTATCCTGTGACTGAAGGCCGGGTGTAAATTCGTATTGTTATTCTGGCTTTCGGAAACAGCATGTCGATGACCGTTGTAGGGATTTACTGTTGAGGCGTCGGTATCGGTATTGTTGGGTCGTGGTCCATGCAGGTCCCGCGCAAACTGAAGCATATCACCTGATTAGCTGCTGAAATATCTGAATAATTGTATTTGGGGCAACCTTGCAGCTGGATTTGGTATTTTCCTGGAATGAGGAAAAATGAATATGCGTCCGGATCTGGAATTGGACCCGGAATCTCATCGGCAAATGTCGGGAACGGTATGTATTCGGCACTAGGCCATGCTTCGGCATAAGGCTCGGACGAAACGCCCGAATAAGAGGCCTCTGCGGCCCATACATCGAGCCATACGCTTACAGGTACTGAGCCTGTTTTAATTTGGATATACATTTTTGATGTTATTTCAAGTTCGATGCAAATATCATTTCCGCAGCCTCGCAAACGATCGAAATCCCGAAAATACTCTCCGCTGCTGTCTATTGCCATAATTTTAGTGAACCCATTGTCATAGGGTCCGAGTTTGAGAATGTTAGTACCCCAATCGGTCCCTTGCCGGGGATCTTCCAGATAGGCGCAGTTGACAATGGTGCATTCGTTTGAATAGGCTGGGCCGAACGGAGTCGATATAGATGCCCGGTATTTTGTGATACGCTGTTCGGGTATCGGCAGGCGAATGTGTTTTTCATCGGAGCCGAATGGTGTCCAAAAGCCGTTTTTATATACTTCCCATGTGGATTTCGAGGCGGTCAGGGATGGTTCGGTCAGGTAGGGAATGTCGAAGTAGAAACGGTTGAATCCGGTTTTGTTGAGTTCTATGAGTTCGGGGATGGTGCCGCCGCTGAGAAAAGACTTGTTGTATACCGTGCATATGTTCGAATATCGGTTTTCGTGGTCGCAGGCGGCTTTGCGGCGGTACATGGCAGTGAAGGTCATCGGTGCTGGTGTGACGAGCGATTCGCCGACGGCCGACGGGATGGTTGTCCATGAGTCGCCGGTTTTGGTTTCCCATGTATAGCGTATGGCACTGCGCGGACAGACGGCGGCCTGAGTGGAGTTTATTCGCAGTTGTTCGTTCGGATTCGCGGTGTCGATAAGCAGCGTGTCTGCGATGCTGCCTGCTGTCAGCGGTTCATACATGCTGTTTGTAACGGTGCAGATGTTGGAATACAGCGTCTTTGTTCCGTTTACGGCCTTGCGGCGGTATTCGCTCGTAAGTTCTGTGGTGACAGGGGCGTTCGTGAGGTTTTTACCGGTCTGGCCGCTTATGGACGTCCATTTGCCGTCCGACTTCTTTTCCCACGCATAAATTATCGTTCCCGTACCGCCGGAGGCGTCCTTGACGGAATTGATGGAGAAAACCCCGGTTGTCTGGCTGATGGTTTTGGTCTCTTCGATGGAACCTGCAGTAAAACCGGGTATCGGGAAAATCAAGGAGAGTTCTCTTTTGTCTTGGGTGCTGAATCCTGTCCATGAAATGGGACTCGTCTCCTTTGTCATGATGGATTTATCGTCGTATTGGGAGGTTCCGTTGCTCGGAGTTCCCCAGTCTTCGTCATCTCCGATAAGCTGTCCGTTGCGTAGACTATGGCCCAGTCCCAGAGAATGCCCGATGGCGTGCATGATTAAATACATGGCGTTGTTCTGCTCCTTGCTGTCGAACAGGTTATTGACATCGGGCAGGAATGTGCAGTCCGCATTGAGGGTTACGCTGCCCGGCTTGCCGTCCGACGACGGAGGGGTCACTTTCATAAGTTTTGCGGTGCTGTTGCCGAAACTGCTTTTGTTTTCGAACTTGATTTTGATCTCCTGAAGGTTGCTGCCCGATGTGTTGGAAATGGATATGTAACATTTTGCCACGGCGTTCCATTGGGCTATGGCATTCGTGGCTGGATTGGTCCAGAGCGCAGAGGAAGAGGTGAGATTGCCGACGTTCATATGTAGCTTGTTCTGGTATTGCTGACTTGTCAGGTAGCCCTTATTGTGTTGTGTCAGGCGGGTCTGCGGCTGTTGTCCGGCCTCTTCGAGCCATTCGTCGGTCAGCCAGATATCTCCTTCGACCAGATATCCGTCGTCTGTCTTTTCGATATCGGCGATATCGTAGCCCAGCGATGAGATGAGGGTGATGTCCTGCTTCATTTGTTCGGACATCTGTTCTGATGAGTTGTTCATTTGCGGATCGGCTTTTTGGCAGGATGTCAGTGAGACCGCGACGAATAAAATACCCGGAATCCATGAGATGACACTCCATTGCGGAAATTTTTTCATGATGAAACGATTTTAGGTTAGTAATTGGATGTGATTGGGTCGTTATAAGATACGAATTTAAAGTGTCGAATGCAAATCATTCGGGGCGATTATCGGCCGGAGCGTGTGCGACGGATGCGAAAAAAAACGTACATTTGTGGCCATGAATGAACGGCATATAGACATAAACGAATTCGATTACGACCTGCCCGACGGGCGGATCGCCAAGTTCCCGCTGGCCGAGCGCAGCGCCTCGAAACTGCTGGTTTACCGCGGCGGGGAGATCGGCGAAGCGCATTTCGCCGACATCGCCGACGTGCTGCCCGAAGGCCAGCTGCTGGTGTTCAACAATACGAAGGTAATTCGCGCGCGGATCATCATGCACAAGCCTTCGGGCGCCCGTATCGAGGTGTTCTGTCTCGAACCGCACGATCCGGCCGATTACGAACGGGCCTTCGCCGTCGTCGGGCGGTGCGAATGGTCGTGCATCGTGGGCAACCTCAAGAAATGGAAAGAGGGGTATGTGGAGATCAATTTCGAGCACGAAGGCCGCCCGGAGCATCTGCGGGCGTGGCTCGTCGAGAACCGCGGCCGCGAGCATACCGTGCGTTTCGAGTGGTCGGCGGCGATGACGTTCGGGCAGCTGCTCGAATACCTCGGCCGGATTCCGATTCCGCCCTACCTGAACCGCGAAAGCGAGGAGATCGACTATACGCGCTACCAGACCGTCTATTCCAAATTCGAAGGATCGGTGGCCGCGCCGACGGCGGGGCTGCACTTCACGCCCGAACTGATCGAGGGGATGAAGGCGCGCGGCTTCGGGTTCGAGGAGGTGACGCTGCATGTCGGGGCCGGGACCTTTCTGCCCGTCAAGGACGACGATGCCGCGCGGCATCCGATGCACACCGAGCATTTCGAGGTGCGGCGTGCGGCGGTAGCCCGCCTGCTGGAGAAGTGGGGGCGGATCACGGCCGTCGGCACGACCTCGGTGCGGACGCTCGAATCGCTCACGGCGCTGGCGTGGCGCATACGTACGGCCGGAACGCCCGATGCGGAGCGGGTCGTCGGTCAGTGGGAGCTGTACGACGTGCCGGCGGAGTTTTCCGGGCGCGAGGCGCTGGAGACTCTGCTGAAATACATGGATGAAAAGGGGCTGGAACGCATCAAGGCGGCGACGCAGATCATGATTACGCCGCTGGGGTACGAGTTCCGCATCGTGCGCAATATCGTCACCAACTTCCACCAGCCCAAATCGACGCTGCTGCTACTGGTGTCGGCTTTCGTCGGCGGGGACTGGAAGCGGATTTACGAATACGCCCTCGGACACGGCTTCCGTTTCCTGAGTTACGGCGATTCGTCGGTGCTGATGCGCTGACGGGGGAGCAGGGCCGAGAGAGCATGCGCGGGCCGGATCCGGCTGCCGGCCGGTCTTCGGCGGTCATCAGACGGTCATTGGGCGGGGTGTCCGGAAAGTCCGGGGTGAAGATCACGTGCGGAGCAGTGTTTCACGGATGCGCCGCAGGGCTTTGGTGATCTGCGCTTCGACGGTCTTGACCGAAATCTGCATCTGGTCGGCGATCGCGGCGTTGGAAAGCCCCTCTTCGCGGCTTTTGCGGAATACTTCGCGGCAGCGGTCGG
>OIXG01000600.1_pt1 | contig 41989 bp, 37 predicted proteins | sample 1587731 | NCBI WGS metagenome assembly OIXG01 (sample SAMEA3888908, study PRJEB22519) | human gut metagenome | biome: human gut; feature: human-associated habitat; material: faeces | place: Denmark | collected 2010 | reverse complement strand
ACATTTCATGGGGTGCTTGTCCAAAAACTGCTGGCAGAACAGCACTTCATTGATGCGCTTCCCGTCAAACCAGTCGGGCAGGCTGTCCTCAAATGGCAAGGTCGTTACGGCGTTTTCTTTGTTTTCCAAGCTCCATTTCCTCCCTCCGTTTCCTCTCGGTGTATTCCTGCAACTGCTTGATCCTGCCGCTGTCCCAAAGCTCGCGGACGGCGGCTGTCCGCTGCTCCGCGCTGCCGAAGATGAACACGTCGCATAGATGCTCGATATGGCACTCCATCTGGCAGGCTTCTACAAAACGGTCGCCCAGCGGTTCGTCAGGGGTCTTTGGCGCATACCGCACCTTCCAGCCCCGAAGCAGGTGCAGATAGTCCGTCAGCACAGAAAAACACAGCCGCTCCGATTCCCGGAACTGCTGTGTCAGGTGGTACGGTATTTCTTTTGCTGGGCGTGGCGCTGTATCTTCCCCGGTCTGCATAGGGATGCCGAAGTCCGTCGCAAGCCGCCCGGCGGCGTCACGGGCATTCTGTCCGGTGAGCTGCGCCGTCAGGTCGATCACGTCCCCGGCCTGCCCGCAGCCGAAGCAGTGAAAGTGGTCGGGGTACAGCTTCATGCTTGGTGTACGGTCGTCATGGAACGGACAGCAGGCCATGCCGCCGCGATTGACAGGCAGACCGTATCGCTCTGCCGCCATCTGCGGCGTGACCCGCCCCTTGACGGTTTCATATAGATTCATATTCCCTCCGTTTCTGCTCGTGATAAAGAGCGTGTAATTTAGATTTTCGGTAGCCGCTACCGAATAAAAACAAGTTTCCAAAGTGGGAACTTGAAAACGCTGCTAAGGATGCTCGCCGAATGAGCACCCTTCTTCATTGTCAGTCTGCATCTTCCACCGTCTGCTTCAGATTCATCACCCCACTTTCAATTTTCCCGATCAGAGGGGCGGTTTTCATACCCCTCTGTCTGTATGATGTTCAAATCGTGAAAAAACAGGCGAATCACACGACAAGCCCGTTTCAAAAAACAGGACAGGCTCTTTCTCTGTTCACATCTATATGGTATAATTAAAAAAACACGACAGGAGGGCGAGAGATGACAACTTCCATCAACGAGCACAATATGCTGACGCTGGATTTCTGGAGAGATACCGTGACCTATGAGGGAAAGACCGTGCCGACCGGCACGCTGGGCTGCGAGACGCTGAATATCCCGGACGAGGTGATTGAAAAGCTGAACGAACTATGTCCGCGTGTGAATCTGCTTCTGGAAACCATGAATCAGCAAACGCCGAACGCCGCTCTGCTGCCGGATGCAGGGAAAGCGGCAGAGGAAATCCTGACGCTGCTCCGAGACGTGCCGCCTTTTCACAGGCTGGATATGGATTTCTACCTTCCCGGCATCTCCAAAGCGTTCACGCTGGAGGGTTTGCAGGCATACAGCAGCGCACAACTGTCCGGTTCGCTTTCGACGAAGCAGTTGGAAGAGGTCAGGCTGGGGGTGCTGCTGGGGCGCATCGTTCCGGTGCTGGGACACCTTGCATTCTCTCTGGCGGAATACAAAAAGGGCATGGAGCGGTTTGCCCTTATGCTGGACGCAGAGGGCAGTGACCGCACCCCGGACGGTCTGGCAGAATTGTTCGGGCGGTGCTTCCCTGCGGAGTTCCGCCTGAACGAAGCAAGCCCGTGGATGGCGCTCACTAATGAAACTTCCCAATACCTGTCTGTCCTGCATACCGGCGAGGACAAGGCAAAGCTGGTGAAGCGCATCCACTACGTTACCTTTGTGGGGATGCTCCGCGCCGATTTCTTTGAGGGTCTGTGCGTGGGTCACGCGCCGAAGAAATGCCGCATCTGCGGCAAATGGTTCCTGACCACCAACGCAAGGCACACAAAATACTGCGGAGGCTTCGCCCCCGGCGACAAACTGGGACGCACCTGCCGCCAAATCGGGAATCTGCGGGGCAGGGCGCAGCGGGAGCTTGCGCCGGATCATCCCATCAAGAAGATATACAACCGACGCATGAACACCATAGATAAAAAGCAGGACAGAGGGACGCTGGATCAGGACGCTGCCGCCGTCATGAAGCGGCTGGCAAAGCGTAAAATGCAGCAGGCGATCAGCGACGTTGCCTATGCACAGGGCAGCTATGCCGCCGAGATGGAACAGGCGGCGCTGCTGGCGGAAGCAAAAGCGGAGATGAATCGATAAGAGGATAACCACTGCGGGAAAGGGGGTGCGGACATGAAGGACAAGCGCGACAAGCTGATACCTGAGCAGCTTTCGGGCTACACATGGGAGCTGTCCGGTTATGCGCCCAAAGTACCGTTCTCCAACTCTGACAGCCTGACCATGCGGGAGGTGCGGAATGCCTTTCAGCTCACGCCGGAACCGCCGGAGATGGAGCTGAACGACTACATACGGGAAGCCGTCAGGAACAAGAACCTTGCGTACTTCTCCTTCTTTCTGCACCGCTTTGAAAAGCGGCTGAACGGCGTGATCTATCGCTTCCTCACCCGTAACGGCATTGACCGCTATGACCCTGCACGGTTTCTGGACTACAAGCTGGAAGTCCTGCAAATGCTGCTGTTCTGCCTGCCGAGGTTCGACCCGGAGCAGGAGACGGAGTTTCTGAAATATGCCAAAAACTATATTCGGAACGGGCTGCTGTTCTGCCGTGCGTTGGAGGAAGCAGGCTCCTTTGGAAGTATTGCGGAGTACCAGCGTGTGCGGCATATCGGGGCGATATATACCGATTCCGGCAAGAGCCGCGCAGAGGTCGTTGCGAAGTTTGCAGAAAAAGCCGGGTACAAGGAGGACGGCGCAACGGCTGACGAGCTGCTGACCGTTGCCCGGCACAACCGGAGCATTGTTTCCCTTTACCGCACGGAGCAGGACGAGGACGGCGAGGAAACCGGAGAGGACGTGACCTGCGACGATAGCTGGGACTATGCGGACATCCTCTGGAACGGCGTCCGGGCAAGGGCCGTAAAGAGAGCCTTTTGGGAAATGGAGCTGCGGGAGCAAAGACTGCTGGAGGGACGGAACGCCATCTGCATGGCCTGCGGGCGGGTCAGCCCCATGTCGAAGCAGAAATCCTTTGAGGAACTGGCGGTCATGTTCGAGGGCAGTGGGGCAAGCGGCGCGGAGCGCGCCTACCGCCGCGCTTTGGACAAGCTGCGCCTGAAGCTCATGGAGAGCAGCATGGTGCATACCGTGACCTTGAAACAGGTGAAAAGCACGAAGAAGAACAAAAAAATAGCCGCCGCTGTCTACCTGTATCAGGCGGACAACGACGGCGGATGGGGCGAGCTGCGGTTTGATTTTGCAACCGGCACGGCGGAGATCGTCCAGCTGGCGGAGTTGGATACGGTAAAGTCCAACGTCTTCGCAAGGACGGCGATACGGTACATACAGAGCTTGCTGGTGGTGCGGCTGCTGAAGGAGGCTGTTGTGCCATTTGAGATGGACTGCCCGGAGAAGCCTATTCCTCCGGTCAAAGCGTCAAAAGCACCGAAAAGAAAGGCGTTGCGCACAATCTCTCTGCGGCAGATAGAAATCCAGAAAACGGATGAAAGAATCGCCGCCGCTGTCTACCTATATCAGGTAGACAACGACGGCGAATGGGGAGAGATCAGATTTGATTTTGCAATCGGCACGGCAGAGATTGTCCGGCTGGCGGAGTGGGACACGATAAAGTCCAATGTCTTTGCAAGGACGGCGATTCGGTACATACAGAGCTTACCGGAGGCAAAGCTGCCAAGTGAGACTGTTGTGATGTTTGATCAAGCATTGTGATCCTAAAAATTTATAATTCTTATTCAAGCAAGCACTTGATTTATTTTTTGAAGTCTGATATCTTATTACAAGAAACACTGGATAATGCACAGAAATGGGGGATTGTGTTTTGAGGGAAGAAAAGAAAGCTGAAAAGAGACAGGAGCTTGTAGGCGTCTGCCTTGACTGCTTTGTCGAAAAGGGGCTGACCGTTGCCACCACAAAGGATCTCTGCAAGGCGGCAAAGCTGCAAAACGGCGGCATCTACTATCACTTCTCCACCAAAGAGGAAATCGTTCTTGCCTGCGCCGAGGAAGCGATCAGTCGAATTGAAGAAGCTGCGTTTGCCATCGTGTTTGAAGATATTAGTGACATCAAAAGCATGATGGATCATCTCGGTGAGCTGGCGGATAAAATGTCGCCTACCATGCGCTTTCTGGTCAGCGTATGTGTGTCGCGCGAATACGGAGAAAAGGTAAAGCCTTCTCTTGTGCGGCTTGCGGCAAGATACCCTTATTACACGAGCAGGATTGCGGAAATCCTCGGCTGCACCGACAAAGAGGTTGCGCCGTTCGTTCATCTGTCGATCCTTGCCATCAACAATTATATGATCTTTGCCGAGCGAGCGCTGTTTGACCCACAAATCGAAGCGGTCAAAAAAGAGCTTTTAAGGCTCGCAGAAAGAAAGGGGCGGAATAATCGATAGTTTACCATAAAGAGAAAATCACAAACGACTTCATAGTTAATCCATACGCACAAACCGTTCCGTGAAGATGACCAAAGCAGAAAAGAATCATAGGAGGACAACATGAAAAGGATACTTGCAATTTTACTATCGCTGCTTACGCTGCTTTCCTGCGGGCTTCTTTCCGCCTGTTCTGCCGAAAAAACGCAGCCGGATACACCGGATACTGAAACCGTGTGGGAAACGGTCAGCGAGGCATACATCTATGCGTTCCCGCTGGTGCTGACCGACGCAACCAAAACATTATCGACCAATACGGACGGGACCATGACTGGCCGTGCGCCCATCAATCAGTTCAACCATGCAAAAAAGCTGGCGGACGCCTCTTTCCGCACCGTCGTGACGCCGAACGTCGATACCGTCTATTCGCAGGCATGGCTTGACATCAGCACAGAGCCTATGGTCTACGTCCTGCCGGAAACGGATCGCTTCTGCAATGTGCAGCTTCTGGATGCGTGGACGAACACCGCCGCCGTGCTGGACAAGGCGGGCGCTTATGCCATCGCGCTTCCCACTTGGGAGGGCGAGCTGCCCGACGGTGTGACGCGCGTGGACGTGCCCACCGCAACGATGTGGTCGATCACCCGCACGGTGCTGTCCGGGAACGAGGATCTGCCCAATGTCTATGCCATTCAGGAGCAGATGCAGCTCCTGCCTCTTTCGGCTTATGTACAGGGAGGCGAGTATACCGCACCGCAGGGAGCTTATAAAGGGGAAAATGACTTTGTTCCCGTGAACAAGGTGCTTTCCATGACGCCAGCAGAGTTTTTCAATACGGCGAACGCTCTGATGCAGGTCAACCCGCCCGCCGATGCGGATGAGGAACTGCTGAAGAAACTCTCCGCCATCAACGTGGGCGCGGGTAAGACCTTCGACGCCGCCCTCCTGGGCGAAGGAGCTGCCGAGCGCTGGACGCAGATGCTTCAGGGGCTTCGCGCCACGCTTGCCGCCGACGGCGCGAAGTATGCGAAGAAACTCGGTCAGTGGATCTATTACGGCAAGCCCATCGGCGACTTCGGCACGGAGTATACCTACCGCGCGATGGTAGCGCTGGTGGGGCTTGGCGCCAACACCGTGGACGTGGCGATCTATCCCAAGACAGCGGTGGATGAGACCGGCGCAGCGCTGACCGGAGAAAAGAAGTATACGCTCCACTTTGAAACCCTTCCTCCCACGCTGGAGGGCGGCTTCTGGTCCGTGACCGCCTACGGAGAGGATGATTTCCTCATTGACAATTCCATCGACCGCTACTGCATCAACGACCGCTCCGACTTCAAGCTGAATGCGGACGGCACGCTGGATATTATCCTGTCCAAGGATGCACCGGAAGGCACCTCTAACTGGCTGCCTGTTTCCGACGGGGAATTTCATCTGTTCATGCGGATCTATGTACCGGACATGACAGCACTGGATAGCTGGCAGCCGCCTGTTATCCGCGCGCAATAAGGAAAAGGAGAAAGAATGGCTATTAAACGTATTGCAGCAATGCTTCTTACATCGGTACTGTTGCTGTCCTGCATCGGCTGTGCGCAGGATGGGCGCAAAGAGCCGGGCGCGGAAAAGACAGACCTGGGTCTGACCGCCGAGGTCAAGCCCGCCACAGACTTTACGGCAAAGGCAAATGCCGCCGTCTACGATGAACTTGACTTCGATGATAAGCAGGAATATGAATTCGCCACCCGTGGACTGATCGACGCGCCGGAAACACTGGAACTGAAGGACGAGGATGGGACGATCCTCTGGAGCCAAGAAGCCTATGCGTTCCTGGACGATTATGAAAAAGCGCCTGACAGCGTAAATCCCAGCCTCTGGGAGAACACAAAGAACAACCATGCCTATGGCCTTTTTGAAGTGACGGATGGCATCTATCAGGTCCGCGGCTATGACATGGCAAACCTCACCGTTGTCAAGGGCGATACAGGCTGGATCGTCTTTGACACGCTGATGAGCGTGGAGTGCAGCCAGGCTGCCATGCAGCTGATCGAAAAGAATCTTGGTAAATTCCCGGTCAAGGCCGTCATCATCTCTCATTCCCACGCCGACCATTTTGGCGGCATCGCCGGCGTGATGGCGAAAGAGGATAAGGCGGACGAGACGCTTTCTATCGAAGATCAGCTCACCAGCGGCAAGATCCCCGTGATCACACCTGTGGGCTTCACAGAGCATTCCGTGAAGGAAAATGTCTACGCCGGTAAGGGTATGGGCCGCCGCAGCAATTATCAGTATGGCATCCTTCTGACCCCCGGCGTGACCGGCAAGCTGGCGCAGGGCATCGGCATGGGACAGTCCACCGGAACGGTCTCGTTCATGACGCCCAGTTATGAAATCACGCAGTCCGGCGAAAAGCTGACGATCGACGGTGTGGAGCTGGAGTTCCAGCTCACGCCGGGTACGGAAGCGCCCGCCGAAATGAACACATGGCTGCCCCAGTACAAGGCGCTTTGGATGGCGGAAAACTGCACTGGCACGCTCCACAATCTCTACACGCTGCGCGGCGCGGAGGTGCGCGACGGCGCGGCATGGGCAAGCTATATCACCGAGGCCATCTCCCTTTACGGCAAGGACGCGGAGGTCACCTTCCAGTCCCACAACTGGCCGCACTGGGGCAATGACGTGGTAAACGACTACATGGTCAACACAGCTGCCGTGTATAAGTACATCAACGACCAGACCCTGACCTATATCAATCAGGGCTACACCAGCGACGAGATCTCCAACATGATCGAGTTGCCGGAAGCACTCAACAAGATCTGGTACACCCGCCAGTACTACGGGACCGTCGCCCACAACGCCAAGGCGGTCTACCAGAAGTTCATGGGCTGGTATGACAGCAACCCTGTCAACCTGAACCCCCTCATGCCCAGCGACAGCGCAAAAAAATGGATGGAGTACCTGGGGGATGTTGACAAGGTCCTGCAAATGGCAAAGGCGGATTTTGACAAGGGTGAATATCAGTGGGTCGCCGAGGTCACAAACACCATCGTCTTTGCCGATCCGACGAACACCGATGCGCGGCTTCTGTGCGCCGATGCACTGGAGCAGCTGGGGTATCAGGCGGAGTCCGGCCCGTGGCGCAACGAATATCTGACCGCTGCACAGGAGCTGCGCCATGGAAACGCCAGTTTTACCGCCTCCACCAAGTCTACTGGCGACATGGTCAAAGCTCTCTCCGCGCCCATGCTGTTTGACTACATGGCCATTGTCATGGACAAGCAGGCGCTGGCTGACCGCGACTTCACCATGAACGTGATCCTGCCTGACGTGGGCGAACAGCACATGCTCCGCGTGAAGAATGGTGTGCTGCTGGTCTATGCAGATACCCTGTCTGATGATGCGGACGTGTCCATCACCTGCCCGAAAAACGCGCTCTTTGCGATCCTGACCAACAATCAGGAAACGGTTGCAAAGGCCGTCAAGGTCGAGGGCAGCGCAGAGCTGCTGACGCTGATGATGGAGAATATGAACCAGTTCCCGATCACCGGGGCCAACCCCTTCAACATCATCGAGCCGTAACGGCTTCGCGGGGCGGTCCGTGGGAAGACCGCCCCGCTCGAGAGAAAACAGCAAGATGCTTTCAACGCAAATCAAAAGCTGTCTGTTTCTGTTGGAAACAGACAGCTTTTGCAACCTTACGGTTGCCCTGCACACCCGAATCTGTCAGCCAACAGTAGAAAGTTGAATTACTTCCTTATCACTGTTAAGCCAAGGGTTGCAAGGCTTTTCCTATTCCCCTGCAAGTGCCTTTTCCCCCTATTTTTTCCCCTACGCGCTCGACGGCGGGGAAAAACGGCGCGCCGGAGGACCGAAAAAATCGCCGAGCGGGGCGCGTATATGCGCCCACACTTCAGCGGAGATTGCCAATATTTTAACAGTCTGTATTTTGGCCCTTTGCCCTTGTTCGTCATTGGGAGCCTTGCATAGCCCACCGAGGCGTTCGCAGCGCGTCGGCATTTTACCCGCCGTACGATCTCGGCGCGTGCTACGCTACGCAGAAGCGGCGCACAGTGCTTTCCTTGGTGAATGCTGCGGCGAAGTCCGGCAGGGTCTTGCGCAGCGCGCCGGTGTCAATGCGGGCGCTCGTGACGGCTTTCCATGTGATCTTATACGCACCGGCGCGGATTTCCTCGGCGTCGCCCATCGCGGCCTTGAGCGCGTCCTCGAGGGCCTTGGTCTCCGCTGTGGCCTCGTCGATGAGAGTTTGCAGCTCACGCAGCTCGCGGGCCTTGGGTTCTATTTCGTTGATGCTCATTGTGTAACCTCGTGAAAGATAAAAATAAGACGACACCGAGTACCGGCACCGTCTTGCTGTGTATTTAGTTCGCCTTTTCCAGAGAAGCGACACGCTCGGACATCTGCCGCACCATGAGCTTGAGGAACTTCACCTCATCCTCCAAATCGTCCACACGGGAGCGAGGCACGAGCTTTTCCTGAATGTCCTTAATGCCGTCCGCCAAAAGGTTGAACTTCGGCGTGACGTCCGATTCAATCAAAACATTCATATAGCGCCGTGTGCGTTCTTCGGACGCATCAATCATTTTTTGGATCGCCTGTAAATCTTTTTCGTCAAGCATTTCTCTCTCCCCCTTTGCCTTGCATTATACGGTGCTGGTATTCGGTTGTCAAGGTGCATTGTGGGCTTTCCATCAAATGGCCGGTGGCTCTGAGTATTATCCCTTTGGGAATTTCTTTCAAGATTCTCCGTTCCGGCTCTCATGTTGTCGCGTTGGCTATCGACTTTCGCGCGATCTCTTGTCCCCTGCTGTGATTATAATATGGTATATATTTACACCAATATAAATTGATAAGCTTACATATTTGCATCAATATATTTGTGCCTATTATATATTGATGCAAATAGACAAAAGCGATAGCATGAGCGAGGAAAACAAAGTCAGTAAGGTGCAGCAGCGCGCCGTAAACAAGTACGTTAAAACGAACTATGATCGTGTAAATGTCACATTTCCAAAGGGATGCCGCGAGGAGCTGAAAGCTCATGCAGCGGCGCAGGGTGAGAGCGTCAACGCCTTTATCAATCGAGCAATCACCGAGGCCATCAAGCGCGACAATGTCCGCAGCGCGCAGCCTTGACCGCTGCGGCGTGCCCGATTCAGGCACGAGCAAAGAGAAAAGCGCCCCGCAGTGTGCCCGGTTCGGGCACACTGCGGGGCTTCTTCATGCCCGTAAAGCCTTGAGAAATCAGAGTTCTTTTCTTTTGCGCTTCTCACGAGTGAAGGTGGAAATTCTCGAAACACAAAACGAATATTTTTACGCAAAGTCGTTATTTGAACACGGTTTTACGATGAACTCTCCCAGTACGCCTCCTCAAATGCCTGTGGGGGTCTTGTATTTCAGGGCCCGATGGGGACGCAGCTCATTATAGAATTGGATATATTGCGACACGCTTTTGCGGTAGCTTTGCTCCGAGGTGTACTCCCTGCGGTATTGTAAGCAGTTGCCCGCCGGAAAGGAAGCATCGCATATGCTCCAATTGTTCCAAGGAAGAAAAATCAAGTGATTCTTCTTGCAGAAGACGGGAAATCTATTCTGATATGGCATGACAGAAAGCAAGAGATCCGGCCGTTTTCGGTCGGATCTCTCTTTTTCTCTGAAAAGCGGTTTTTGCGCGGGGACTTAAAAGGTGACGACCTCCTGCGCGGGCTTGGCGCAGGTTGTGATCTTATCGACATACAGCACAGGCCCGTCGCCCTCGTAGGCCTCGATATACTCTTTGCGGACGGTGGCGGTGACCTCCACCCAATCGCGGTTCTTATACGCCTTGAGGTCCTTGCCCTTGGCGACCACGCCGACGAACTGAATGTCATTCTCGCAGCAGGTCATCACGAAGCGGCCGGGACAGTGGACGCCGGGGTACTTCTTCGAGTGGCACATGATGAGCTTCATGCGGACCTGCTTGCCGTTCCAGCGGTCAAGATGGTCCATCGCGTCGACATACCACACGCCGTAGTCGTCGTCGGGAATGTCGATGAGCTCGGGCGTCATATCAAAGGGGCACTCGTCGCCCGTGAGATAGTCCTCGCTGTTGCCGTCGTTGTCCTCGAGATAGATGTCCGCGCGGCGGTTGACCATGCGCAGGTTCCGCGCGCGCAGCACGTCCTTGAGCTCCGGCGTGCAGCGATTGAAGACCAGCATATCCGCATTGATGATCTTCTCCATCATCAGCTGGCCCATGTTCTTCACGAACAGCTCGAAGGTCGGGGCCTGCACGAAGGTCATGATCTGATAGAGCACCCAGTTTGCGGGCAGCACATCGCGGTAGAGCTTTTCCATCTGCCACATGCCGTTGTACTCGATGAGCACCTGCTTGGGGTGATGCTTTTTCTCCAGCTCGCGGCAGAAGTCGGCGGTCAGCTCATCCTCGTCGTCGACGGTGACGACGGTGACGTTGTCGAGCGCCTTCTTCTCGTATTCCACCTCGCCCTCCTCGCAGCAGAACAGAAGCGTTTTATCCTCGCGGGCGAAGCCGTCCTCTAAGATGCCGTTGATAAAATCGGTCTTGCCGGCGTCGAGAAAGCCGGCGACCAGATAAACAGGAATGTCCATGAAATCCCTCTCTTACAGACCGAACAGTTCGGCGAGCTTGCCCTCGTCCAGCTCCGCGCCGATGACGCAGAGCCTACCTGTGTAGTCGGGGTGACCCGCGCGGACCTCATGCTCTTCGGGCACATAGTCAAATTCAAGCCAGCCGCCATCGCCGTTCACGATGCCCTTGGCGCGCAGGATGTGGCCGTATTCTCCACTGTCGAGCTTGGTGAGAATGTCGTCGAGCATCGCCTTGGAGTAGACCTTCACCGTTTCCTTGCCCCAGGAGGAGAACACATCGTCGGCGTGGTGATGATGGTGATGCTCGTGGCAGGAGCAGTTGGGATCGCCGCACTCGCCGTCGTGATGATGGTGCTCGTGCTCGTCGTGGTCATGATGGTGCTCATGTTCATGCTCGTGCTCGTCGTGGTCATGATGATGCTCGTGTTCGTGCTCATGATGATGGTGGTGCTCGTGCTCGGCCTCCTCGAGCTCGTGTTCACGGCGCATCTTTTCGAGCAGCTCCTCGCTCAGCGACACCTTCTCAACGGCTGAGAGGATGGTTTTGCCGTCCAGCTCGTCCCAAGGCGTCGTGAGGATGGCGGCGTCGGGGTTCTTCTCGCGCAGCATCGCGGCGGCGGCCTCAAGCTTCTCCTGCGAGAGCTTCTGCGTGCGGGAGAGGATGATGGTGCCGGCGGCCTCGATCTGATTGTTGTAGAACTCGCCGAAGTTCTTCATATAGACCTTGACCTTGCTCGCGTCGGCGACGGTGACATAGCTGTTGAGCGTCAGCTCGGGGCACTCGTCCACCGTGCGCTCGACCGCGACAATGACGTCGCTGAGCTTGCCCACGCCGCTCGGCTCGATGAGGATGCGGTCGGGGTGGAACTGCTCGACGACCTCGCGCAGCGCCTTGTTGAAGTCGCCCACGAGGGAGCAGCAGATGCAGCCGGCGGACATCTCGGAGATCTCGATGCCGGACTCCTTGAGAAAGCCGCCGTCGATGTTGATCTCGCCGAATTCGTTTTCGATCAGCACGAGCTTTTCGCCCGCGTAGGCTTCCGCGATGAGCTTTTTGATGAGCGTCGTCTTGCCGGCGCCCAGAAAGCCGGAGAAAATGTCGATTTTCGTCATGATAGGATACGCTTCCCTTTCAAAATTTTACTAAACCTATATTATATGCCGCGATTATGAACGATTCAAGCCCTTTGGCGGCAAATCTGATATTTTTATCGGAAAGGCTCAAAGCTGCGGCACGGGAAGGCGGTGCGGAAGCATCACGCGCCCGAAGCAGGCGAGGCTGCGCCCGCCGGTGGAGGCGAGCACCACATCGGCGTCGGCGCGCGCCCGGTTGAGGGAAAAGAGGTAGGTCATGCCCAGCGCGTCGCGGTGATACTGCTTGCAGAGCATCGCGCCGTCCACGCAGAAGATGCCCACATCGCCGTCGGCAAGCGGGTCGCGGTTGACATAGACCACGCTGCCGTCGTGAATGTGCGGCTCCATCGAGTCGCCCTGGATGCGCACGGCGAAGTCCGCGCCGCGCGGTATGCTCTCGTCCGCGGAGATGTAAGTGAAGTCCTCGTCGAGCACCGGCGCGGCGTAGCCTGCGGCGGCGGGGGAGGAGTAGAGCGGGATCAGGCGCGGCTCCGGCGCCGCGCTGCGCTCGCCCGCAAGCTCGTCGCGGTAGTCACACAGCGCGTCGGTCACACTGCGCACGGTGTCCCGCCCGATGGGGGAGAGGGAGCGGTATTTTTCCACCAGCTCGCGCTCCGCGGGCGAAAGGTCGAAGCCATGGGCGCGGTAGCTGTCGCAAAAGAGCTGGTTGGGGTCGGTGCGCAGCGCGTCGAACAATCGCAGCAGCACATCCTCCTTTGGAAAGCTGCCCGCATTCTCGTAGTTGCTCACGGCGGAAACGGACACGCCGAGCCGATCGGCCAGCGCCGCGCGTGTCATGCCGAGCGCCTCGCGCCGGTTTTTTAGCTGTTCGCTGAAGCTCATGGGGAAAGCACCTCCCGCTTGTTTGCGCCGTTTCGACGCTTTTCGACCTTATCATAACGCATAAACTTGTTCCTGTCAAACTATTTTAACAAGTTTCTTGTAAAAATATTCTTGACATAACAAGTTTCTTGTGATATGGTAGGGATGCTCACAAGAAACTTGACAAGACATAGCGGCGGTTTCCGTTAGCTTGTGATAGAGATGCTTTTCGGTATGCTGTTCGGAGGGGAAGAATGTATGCAAGAAAACCGTCAGGGCGCGGTTGGATGACCCCGGCATGAAAAAAAGAAAATCGTCACGCCAAAGGGCGTAACGATTTTCTTGGTGGGGGAAGGTGGATTCGAACCACCGAAGTCACTGACAACAGATTTACAGTCTGCCCCCTTTGGCCACTCGGGAATTCCCCCTTATTCACTTGTGTGCCGAAACGGAAGATTGGAGCTGGTAGACGGACTCGAACCCCCGACCTGCTGATTACAAATCAGCTGCTCTACCAACTGAGCTATACCAGCATTTCAGCAACAGAATGGATTTTAGCAGATGCCGCGGTGTTTGTCAAGCACAAAATTCGCCTTTTTGGGGAGGAAATTCTTTTGCACTTTAAAACTGATCCGCCCGCGGTAAAACGCGGGCCTTACGGCCGCCCCTGCGGGCGGTGCTCGCTGTGCGGGCGCACGCTGCTGCGCGGAGAGCAGGGCTGGTATCTCAACGGGCGCAGCGCCTGCGCAGACTGTTTTCCGGCCTTTGCCCGCGCCGAGCTGGCCGACTGCGAGATCGTATTCGGAACGGAGGAGGAAGCATGACACTATACCAAATATCCTTTACATACCGCGCGGACGCGCTGGTGCTGCGCACGCGCATTTCCGAGCTGCGCGCCGCGGCAAAGACGGCGCAGACGCGCGAAGAGGCGGACCGCCTCAAGCGGCGCATTGCCGATTTGGAGGTGATGCGCCGGCAGTCGCGTGAGCTGGCCGAGCTGACCAAACGCTATTATGAGAGGAGCTATCACCGCGATGAAAGGTACACCATATAGCCTCCGCAACAATGAGTTCTACGGCGACATGGCCGCGTGGCTCCGTGCGAACGCGCAGGACAACGATCGGGAGATGAACCGCCTCAAACGCAACCTGCGCCTTGCGCGGCAGGAGGCGCTGACCGCGCGCCAGCGGCAGATGCTCCGCATGAACTTTGAGCAGAACAAGACCGTCACCGAGATCGCGCGGGAGCTGGGCGTCAACAAGTCCACAGTTTCGCGCACGCTTGCCCGCGCCAAGAAAAGACTGTATCAATGCCTGCGTTATGCGCTATAATAAGCGGAATATACCAAATGTTTTGCACAATTATTGTGCAACCTGCGGAGAAATGAAAGATTTTGTGCATATTACATAAATTGATAGAAGTAATTAGAAAGCTTTTGTTGCAATTTCCAAAAAGATGTGATAATGTACATCCTAATCTTTGATTTTAAAGGAGGCGGCTCGCCAAATGTATACCGACAATTATTTTGCCCGCTTTGAGCTCGCGCCCGAGGTGGCGGAGGCGCTGAAAAAATGCAAGTGCATCGCCTATGCCGAGACCAAGGCAGAGCTGCAGGAGATGGCCTACGGCCCGACGCACACCTCCCGCTACGATGTGGTCTACCCCATTGAGGGGCGCGGCTCGGTCAAGGAGGCCGAGGTCGTGCGCTGCAAGAACGGCTGCGTGGTCAACTTCATGGAGGATTATATGCGCCGCCGCGACCCGAACAGCATGGCCATCGGCGACGATCTGCCCACCGACAAGCCCCGCTTCAAAGACCGCTTCGGTTATGAGTTCTCCAAGCTTCGGCAGGAAACGCTCGACTGGCTGAGCGAGCAGCAGGTCGTCATCCTGCCGTTCTATGCAGGTCCGAACGGCCACGGCTATCCGAGCTTGATGGTCTGCCCGATGAACGCGGCGTTCTTCGCGCTCGCCCTTGCCGATATGCAGGGCTTTGTGAGCATCGTCGATGTGCCGCAGCACTACAAGCCGCGCGCCGTCATCTTCGTCGCGCCACCGTTCCGCCATACACATTTCGATGGCAAGCAGGTCGTTGTACATAACCGCAGCGAGACGCTGCACGAGGTCTGGGCGTATAACCTCTATCCCGGCCCCAGCGCGAAAAAGGGCGTCTTTTCGCTCCTGCTCGACATCGGCGAGCACGAGGGATGGGTCTGCTGCCACACGAGCGCTGCGATGGTCGAAACGCCCTATGAAAACGAGATCGTCTTCATGCACGAGGGCGCGAGCGGCGGCGGAAAGAGCGAGATGCTCGAGGACTTCCACCGCGAGGCCGACGACCGTCTGCTCATCGGCACACATACGGTCACGGGCGAAAAATACTACATGAACCTCGGCGAGAGCTGCAAGATCCACCCCATTGCCGACGACATGGCCTGCGCGCTCAAGTCCATTCAGGACCCCGCGAGCGGCAAGCTGCGCATCCTCGACGCCGAGGACGGCTGGTTTCTGCGCATGGACGGCATGAACGCCTACGGCAACAACCCGCTCTACGAGCGCATCTGCATCCACCCGAGCGAGCCGCTGGTGTTCTTCAACATGGACGGCGTGCCCGGCGCGACCTGCCTCATCTGGGAGCATGTTGTCGAATCCAACGGCAAGCCCTGCTCCAACCCGCGCGTGATCCTGCCGCGCCGAATGCTCGACAACATCGTGCCCGACACCGAGCCGGTGGAGGTCGATGTGCGCAGCTTCGGCGTGCGGATGCCGCCGAGCACCGCGAAGAACCCCAACTACGGCGTGATGGGGATGCTGCAGGTCGTGCCGCAGAGCGTGGCGTGGCTGTGGCGGCTGGTCTCGCCGCGCGGCTTTAAGAACCCCTCCATCGCGGACGCGAACGCCGGCAGCGGCCTCAAGGCCGAGGGCGTCGGCTCCTACTGGCCCTTTGCCACGGGCCGCAAGGTCACGCAGGCGAACCTGCTGCTCGAGCAGATCATGTCCTGCCCCGACACCACGAACGTGCTCATCCCCAACCAGCACATCGGCGCCTATCATGTGGGCTTTATGGGCGAGTGGCTCTGCCGCGAGTACTTAGCGCGCCACCTCGGCACGGTGCGCGCCAAGCATCTGGTGCCCGCGCGCTGTCCGCTCTTCGGCTACGCGCTCGACGAGATGAAGCTCGACGGCCAGTTCGTTCGACAGACCTTCCTGCGCCCCGAAACGCAGTCGAAGCTCGGCACCGAGGGCTACGACGCCGGCGCGAAGATCCTCACCGACTTCATCAAAGAGCAGGTGGCGCAGTTCGTCTGCGACGACCTCGATCCGCTGGGGCGTGAGATCATCGACTGCTGCCTGCACGACGGCACGCTGGACGATTACCTTGCGCTCACGCCGATGAAGCTGAAATAATTGCACAAATGCGCTGCGGCTGATATAATGGCCGCAGCGTTTTTTTCAGGAGGGCGGTATGGAACGGCATACGATCAAGGTCATCGCGCATATCCGCAGCGATTTCAAAACAAAATTCGGCGTGCCGCGCCAGAGCGGGCTGGTGGAGGCCCTGCGGGCGCGCATCGTGTTCGAGCCGGAGTTCCGCGATCCCGAGGCCCTGCGCGGCATCGAGGGCTTTTCGCACCTGTGGCTCATCTGGCAGTTCTCCGAGGCTGTGCGCGAGGACTGGTCGCCCACCGTGCGCCCGCCGCGCCTCGGCGGGAATGAGCGCGTGGGCGTGTTCGCAACGCGCTCGCCCTTCCGCCCGAATGCCATCGGCCTCTCCTGCGTGAAGTTAGAGGGCGTGGAGCGGACGGCGGAGGGGAGCGTGCTGCTCGTTTCCGGCGCAGACCTGATGGACGGTACGCCCATCTACGACATCAAGCCCTACCTTCCCTACGCCGACTGTATGGTAGAGGCGAGCGGCGGCTTCGCGCCGCAGCGCGGAGACGAACTGGCGGTGGAGATCCCGCCGGCGCTTTTAGCGCGTGTGCCGGAGGACAAGCGCGCCGCGCTTGCAGGAGTTCTTGCACAGGACCCGCGCCCGCATTATCAAAACGATCCGCAGCGCGTCTACGGCATGGCCTTTGCCGGCCTTGAGGTGCGTTTCCGCGTTGCGGACGGCGTCGTTCATGTCGTGGAGCTGACGAAAGAGAGACCGTTAACCGCTCGTTAAGAGAAAAGTTTACAGCGTAAAGAGGCTGTGAAGAGAGCGGAAAAGCACTTGTGCAGGAAAACTTGCAAACGTATAATGGGGACCACCAAGACAAAAAGAGGAGCGTGTTCCCCAATGAATGAAGTTTCCAATCTGTTTGTGTGTCTGATGGGCATGGGCACCACCTTTGTGGGCCTGATCTGCATCATCTTCCTGACCATGCTCATGGGCAAGATCATGCAGAAGATCGCCAAGCCCGAGCCGCCCAAGGCGGCTGCGGCTCCCGTGCCCGCCGTCCCTGCCGTTCCCGCGGACGGCCTGACCGCTGAGGTCAAGATCGCCATTCTCGCGGCGCTGCAGCAGGAGCCCGGCTTCGATCTCGCCCGCGTGAGCGCGATCGACATCCGCAAGCTCTGAGCACAGGGGCATACTTATCATCCCGCCATAGATTCACACTTCTCCCTTTTAAGCAGCGAAGGCGGCGCTTCGCGCCGCCTTCGCTGCTTTTCTCCGCCGATGCGCCAATGTGCCGAAAAAATGAAAAATACCTTGCAAAATCGCAAAGCTTAGCACATAATTAGCAAAGGATATGATACAATGGCCACAGGAAACTGCGGCAGGGAGGGAGCCTTTTATGAGGGAACCGCTGGGACGCCTTGCCCGATGGGGCGAAAAGCTGTGGCGCGGAATACCGATCTGGCTGAGAAGCGCGATGTTCACCGTGCTGCTGCTCGCCGTCGCCGCGGCCATCTGCTTCGTGCTGCGCAGCATTGATGAGAACGGTAGCTTCACGCTGCTGATCTTCGTGCTGGCAGTGTCGCTCATCTCCCGCTTCACAGACGGCTATTTTTGGGGCATTTTCAGCGCACTGTTCGGCGTGATCTGCGTCAACTATGTGTTCACCTATCCGTTCTGGGCGTTCAACTTCAAGCTCACCGGCTACCCGCTGACCTTTTTGTCGATGCTGGCGGTGTCGCTCATCATCAGCGCGATGAACACCAAGATCAAAAAGCAGGAGCGCCTGCGCACGGAGGCCGAGCGCGAGGCGATGCGCGCCAACCTGCTGCGCGCCATGTCGCACGACATTCGCACGCCGCTCACGAGCATCGTGGGCAACACCTCCGCCATATTGGAAAACGGCGACACGCTCTCGGCCGAGCAGCAGAGAAAGCTGCTGCTCGATGTCAATGAGGACGCGCAGTGGCTCATCCGCATGGTCGAGAATCTGCTCTCCATCACCCGCATTTCCGGCGAGCAGACGGCCATCAGCAAGGAGTATGAGGCGGCGGAGGAGATCGTCGCTGCCTCGGTCCATAAGTTTGAAAAGCGATTTAAGAGCAATGTCCGCATCACGGTCGAGGTGCCGGAGGAGGTCATGCTCGTGCCGATGGACGCGACGCTCATCCAGCAGGTGATCCTCAACCTGATGGAAAACGCGGTGCTGCACGGGGAGGGCGTGACGCGGCTGTGGCTGAGCGTGGAACGATGCGGCGACGAGGCCCGCTTTTCCGTCAGCGACGACGGCTGCGGCATCCCGCGCGAGAAGCTCGCCACGCTCTTTGACGGCTCGCTCCACGGCGAGAAGAGCGGCGGCTTTGATATGAAGAAAAATATGGGCATCGGCCTGTCCGTCTGCCAGACGATCGTCAAGGCGCACGGCGGCCGCATCACCGCGGAGAACCGTCCGGAGGGCGGGGCGCAGTTCCGCTTTTATCTGCCGATCAAGGAGGAGAAAGAAAATGAAGATCAGAGATAAGGTTCTGATCGTTGAGGATGAGCAGAACATCAAGAATTTCATGTCCACGATCCTGAACGCCAACGGCTTTGATACGCTCATGGCGGGCGGCGCGAAGGAGGCTCTCTCCATGATCTCTTCGCACTGTCCAGATCTGATCATTCTCGACCTCGGCCTTCCGGATATGGACGGGATGGAGGTCCTCAGGCAGGTGCGTGCCTGGTCAAATGTGCCGGTCATCGTGGTCTCCGCGCGCACACACGAGGGCGACAAGGTCGCGGCACTCGACCTCGGCGCGGACGATTACATCGAAAAGCCCTTCGGCACGAGCGAGCTGCTCGCGCGCATCCGCACGGCGATCCGCCACACGCGCACCTCGCTCGATAACGACTCCATCGCGCAGTCTGGCAAATACACCGTGCGCGACCTGACCATCGACTACGACAAGCACCATGTCCTTGTCGGCGGCGAGGATGTCCATCTCACGCTCAACGAGTTCAAGATCGTGGCGCTTTTGGGCAAATACGCCGGAAAGGTGCTGACCTATGACTTTCTCATCCGCGAGATCTGGGGGCCGAAGGCGAAGGCGGACAATCAGATCCTGCGCGTGAACATGGCGAACATCCGCCGAAAGATCGAGAAAAATCCCGCCGCGCCCGAGTACATCTTTACTGAGATCGGCGTAGGCTATCGGATGCTCGAGAACGAGTGAAACGATAAAAACCGCCCGCAGGCGGTTTCTATACCAAGGGCGGAAACGCTCTCCACACAAACACGCAGACAGCTCTTGCCGGGGTTCGGCAAGAGCTGCTTGCATTTTTATGTCATGCTGAAGAGGATCGCGGCGACCTGCGCGCGGGTGATGGGCTCGGTGGGGTGGATGCCGCCGTCGGCGTAGCCGGAGATCGCGCCGATGGCGCAGAGCGTGTTGATGTGGCCGCGTGCCCAGTCGGCAATGGCGTCGCTGTCGGTAAAGTTCCACGCGGGGGAGGCGTAGCCTAACTCAAGCAGGCGCCCGAGCATCGACAGCGCCTCCTGCCGGCTGATGGTGGCCTTGGGGGAGAAGCAGGGCCTGCCGTAGCCGTCATAGCCGCCCTTCGTTACGCCGAGGGCATACATGGCGCGCACACTGTCCTTCGCCCAGTCAGAGATGTCGCCGTTGTCGGCGAAGGGCAGCTCAACGGCGGAGAAGTCCTGCGCGGGTGCGAGCCAACGGCACAGCAGCGCGGCGAACTCCTGCCGGCTGATCGGACTGTCGGGGTTGAAGTTGCCCTGATCGTCGCCGTTGGTGACACCGTTCGCCTTCAGAAAGCTCACCGCAGGATTGGACCAGTGCTCGAGCGTGTCGCCGAAGGCGGCGCCCAGCTCCTGCGGGACAAGGTCGATGCCGGCACGGGCAAGGTTGCCGCTCGCGTCGCCGGCGACAACGGCAACGCGGTGCGCCTTGCCGTCCGCGGCGGGCAGCGCGGCACGGAGCGCGCCGGTTTGGTGGTCATAGGTGTAGCTGAGCGACTTGCCGTCGAGCGTCACGCGCAGCGTGGGGAGCTTGGCGCCGTCCACAGCGTCAAACACCTTGCCGGTCAGCGCTGCGCCGTCCTCGGAGAGGGCGAGCGTGAGCTCGGGCGCAGCGGCATCGCTCATGCCCTCATGGGCCGCGACGAGCTGATCGAGATACAGCGTGCCGCGCAGCGCCGACGGCGCGTGCAGGGCAAAGCCGATGACGCTCGTGGCCTTGCTCGGAAGCAGGAAGGTGAGCTGCTGCCAGCCGGTGAAGTCGATCGCGGCGGCGTTCGTTTCGCCCGCGTCGGTCATGAGGGCGAGCCTCTCGCCCTGCCCGTCGCCGTAGACCCAAAGCGTCACGCACTCATAGCCGGAGGGGAGGGTGTAGCTCTGCTCCACAGTCAGAACGGTCTCCTGCGCGCCGCCGGGGGCCTGCTCGGCGGCATAGCTCCAGTGCGCAGAGGCGGCGCCGAAGCGCACGAAGCTCTTGTCGGTATTTTGCGTAAAGACGCTCTGCTCGCCCTCAAAGCCGTCGAGCAGCACCAGCGGGTCGGAGGTGACATAGACGGGGACGGTGAGCGTGGTATCGCCCGCCTTGACCGTCAGAGAGCCGTAGGCGGCGCGGTCTGCGGCGGTGAGCTTGCCGTTCGCGTCGACCGTGCCGACGCCGCCGTCCACACTCCAGAAAAAGCAGTCGTTCTGCGCAAGCAGGGGCAGGTGATCCTTGTAGGCCTGCACGGAAAGAGCCACGCTCTGGCCGGGCGCGACGCGCAGCTCCGTGAGGGTGCCGTTCTTACCGAGCTTGATGCTGTCGGGCGAGGCGATGACGCGGAGCTCGGCGGTGGCGTGCTTGCCCCCCGCCTTCGCGCCGACCATCACCGTGCCGGCGGATGTGGGTGCGGTGAGCGTCACGCCCGCCTCATCCTGCGACACGCTGCCGCGGTCGCTTGCGTAGGAGAGCGTCGTGCTCATGGGAAGATAATTGGTGTCGACCGCCGCACCGTAGAGCTTCACCCGTGCGCCCGCGAGAACATGATAGCGCTCCGCACGCAGGGAGATGTGGTCGAGCGTACCGCTCGCCGCAGACGGCGCGACGAGGAAGATATGATTGGTCACGGCGCGCAGGCTCCCCTCGGAGGGAATGTTGTAGACGCTGGCGCTGCTGCTCTCGGGCAGGGTGACGCACAGGGTGGTCGAGCCGCCGCCGTCAAGGCTCAGCGCACTCACACAGCCCAGCTCGACCATGCGCTGGGCGACCTGCGTCAGGCTCGCGCCAATGGAATAGCCCTTCTGCCGCCCGTCGATGGTGTAGAGCACGAGGCTGCCGTCGGCGCGCTGGCCGATGGCGGTGCGCGGGGCTGCGCCCGCCGCAAGGCCCGCGCAGACCGCGCCGTTTTCAACGAGCTGATAGAGCGCACCGATCATGTAGTCCACGTCGTTCCAGCCCTCGTCCGCCGCGCTGATGCTGACCGTCAGCGTGTCTCCGACCGAGAGTGCGCGCAGCGGCGCGAGATTTTCCTCGCCCGATAGAAGGTTCGCGGTCAGAATGTACTTGCCCTCGCCGATCACAGTGTCCGTCGCCTCGGGCAGGATCTCGTCCACCGTGAGCGTCAGCGTGTCGCCGATGCTCAAGCGGCCCTCGGCCACCGAGCAGACCACATCGAGGCCCGCGGCATTGGTGCCGGTGGAGCGGCGGGCGTTGAAATCATGGGTGTAGAGATAGATGCCGCCGTAGGAATAACGCACCTGATTGACGGCGGCGAGGGGGAAGACCGTTTCTCCGCTCTGCGCCGTGAGCTTCAGCGACGGCGCGCCGAGGATGGAGCTGCCGTCCGCGCGAAAGCCGATGGCATAGTAGCTTGTGGAGGCGACGCGCAGTACGCCGTCGGTCATCACCGTGCCGAGCGGCGCGCCGTTGAGCGTGTCGTAGTAGTCGCCGTTGACGCCCGCGACCACGCGCAGCCCCTGCGCCTCCAGCGCCTTGGCGGCAGCGGAGACCGTGCTCGTCGCGGTGGTGTAGTCACCGTAGGTGACAATGGGCGTCACGCCCGTATTCGGTGTATAGACGATGTAATTCTCCTGCCGCAGGTCGGAAAAGGCGTTGCTCCAGAAGGTGCCCTCGCCCAGCTCCGTGCCCTGGCTGAGCGTCGTCGAGCGAAGGTCAAGGTCGTCGCCCAGCGCCTCGGAGGCGAGCGCCGCCGGCGCGAGCGTCAGCAGCAGCGTGCAGGACAAGAGCAGAGAAAGAAGCTTGCGCGATAGTGCTTTCATAAATGATCTCCTTGTAAAAAACGGCACAAAAGTTGACATAACATTACTATACCATAAAGACTCCCAAAAGTAAAGACGAAGAAAGGCGGAAAAAAGTTCCGTCAAAGCCCCATCGCCTCCAAAATTTCCACGATGATAGGATTGGAGACGAGAAAGCCGCGCGGCGTGAGCGCGTAAAAGCCCTCAGACAGGCGCGCAAGGCCATGTGCTTCGCAGCGCCGCAGGACCTCCTGTGCCGCCTTCGGCAGCGTGTCCGCCGCGATGCCGCGGACTGTGCGCAGCGCGAGCATGATGCGCTCTTCCTCCCGCTCACGCGGAGAGGGGACGGATTTTTCCGAATAAACGGTTTTATCGGCAAGATAGGCGTCCAGATCGCGCGCGAGCGCGAAGCGCTCGCCGCCAAAGTCGCTGTGCGCGCCGGGGCCGAAGCCGAGGTACTCCGAGAGCGCCCAGTAGCGGCTGTTGTGGCGGGACGACCGTCCCGAACGGCAGAAGTTGGAAATTTCATATTGTTCATAGCCCTGCTGCGCCAAAAAATCGACGGCATAGAGGTACATCTCTGCCTGTGCATCGTCGTCCGGCAGACGGAGCTGCCCACGCCGCGCGAAGAGCGGCGTGCCCTCCTCGACCTTCAGCCCATAGCAGGAGAGATGCGCGGGCGCGAGCGCGGACGCCGCGGCAAGATTTGCCTGCCAGCGCTCCATTGTCTGCTCGGGAAGGCCGTAGATGAGGTCAAGGCTCAGATCGTCAAAGCCCGCCGCGCGGGCGTTCTCCACCGCACGGACGGTCTCGGCGTGCGTGTGGACGCGCCCGATGCGCCGCAGCTCCGCGTCGTCCGCCGACTGCATCCCGAGCGAGATACGCGTGAAGCCCGCCGCGCGCAGCCGCCGCAGGGCGTCGGCGTCCTGCGCACTGTCGGGATTGGCCTCGAGCGTCAGCTCCGCGCCGGGCGCGATGCGATAGTTTTGAAATACTGCCTCCAGCAGGCGGCACAGGCGTTCTGAGCCGAGATAGCTCGGCGTGCCGCCGCCGAAATAAACGCTGTCCACGCTGTGATCCGCCGCGCGCTCCCGCCACGCCTCAAGCTGGCGCGTGAGCGCGGAGACATAAGCCTCCATGCGCGCTTCGGAGCGCGGCAGGGAGTAAAAATCGCAGTAGATGCACTTCGCCCTGCAGAATGGAATGTGAATGTAAAGCCCCAAGGAGCGCATGGTATCACCTCGCCCCTATTTTAGCGTATTTTGCGCATAAAGGCAACGGTGGATAAAAATGCTCTCATTGGCAAAGCTATGCCAAAAGGAGTGGTTTTATGGACATGACGCCACAGGAATATCAGGACTATGTGAAGCAAAAGGCGCCGAAGTCGCCGATCGTAAAGGATACGGCGCTGGCCTTCCTCGTCGGCGGCGCGATCTGCGTGCTCGGCCAGCTCATCCTGAACGGCTTTCTCTCGCTCGGCCTCGACAAAACCGACGCGGGCACCGCGACCTCGATCACGCTCATCTTTCTCTCGGCGCTCGCCACGGGGCTGAACCTCTACAACTCGCTCGCCCGCTACGCGGGCGCGGGCACGCTCGTGCCCATCACGGGCTTTGCCAACGCCGTCGTTTCGCCGGCAATCGACTTTCGGGCGGAGGGCATCGTCACCGGCATGGCGGCGAAGATGTTCGTCATCGCGGGGCCCGTCATCGTGTTCGGCACGCTCGCAAGCGCCCTGTACGGCGCGGTGCTGATGCTGCTGGGATAGCGGCGCGGCGCCGGAGGGGGCCTCTCCCGCAGGGAGGGGCCTCTTTTTTTGCTGTGCTATTGACAGGTATGGTATAATTTTCCTGACTGAAAATATGAGAACAGAGGAAAACGCTATGGAATTCACGCAGGGCGTGCGCTTCGACAGCCTTGGACTGCTGCCGGAAATGATGCGCGCGTTGGAAAAGAAGAACATCGAATGGTCCACACCCGTGCAGGCGGGCTGTATCCCGCCGATGCGCGAGTGGAAGGACGTCATCGCCAAGGCCCCCACCGGTACGGGCAAGACCTTTGCCTTCGGCATCCCCATCATCGAGCACACCGACCCCGAGAGCGAAGAGGTGCAGGCGGTCATCATGGCCCCCACGCGCGAGCTTGCCATGCAGATCACGGCGGAGCTGCGCGACCTCGCTGTTTTTATGAGCGGCATCCGTGTGGTGTGTCTCTACGGCGGCGCGCCCATCGGCAGGCAGATCGACGCGCTGAAGAAAAAGCCGCAGATCGTCGTGGCGACGCCCGGCCGCCTCTCCGACCACATGAAGCGCCGCACCGTCAAGCTCGACCGGGTGCAGACCGTCGTGCTCGACGAGGCCGACCGAATGCTCGATATGGGCTTCATCCACGATGTCACCCGTATTCTGGACAAGATACCCTCCCGCCGCAACCTCGGTATGTTCTCCGCGACCATCTCGCGCGAGGTCATGGACATCAGCTGGGTCTACCAGCGCGACCCCGAGGAGATCACCGTCCGCGCAGACGAGCAGAACAAGCCCGACATTCTTCAGTATGCCGTCACCGTCGAGCAGACCGAAAAGGTCGCGGCGATGGCGCGCATCATTCGGCAGGAAAAGTTAGAGCGCGTGATCGTGTTCTGCAACACCAAGGGTATGGTCGAGCGTTTGACGAAGTATCTGGAGATGGAGGGGCTGGACGCAGCCTGCATCCACGGCGACATCCCGCAGAAAAAGCGCGAGCAGGTCATGGCGCGCTTCCGCCGCGGCGAACTGCCCGTTTTCGTTGCCACCGATGTCGCCGCCCGCGGCATCGATGTGGACGATGTGGACGCGGTATTCAACTACGACGTGCCGCAGGAGAACGAATACTATGTCCACCGCATCGGCCGCACGGGCCGCGCGAAGCGCCACGGCGTCGCCTACACGCTTGTGGCCGACTATCCGAGCAAGATGCGGCTCGACGCCATCGCCAAATTCACCGGCAATGATGTCAGGCCCGCGCACTTTGAGGATGGTGTGCTGGTCACGGACGCGAAATAATAACAATTTGTAACTTTTTGCCCCGCCTGTCTTTACAAGCGGGGCGATTTTTTATATAATTATCAAGATGTTGCTTCCACTGCCGCGGCGTTTGCCGCGCTTGCGATAGAAATAATGAGGAGACGCTCCCTATGAAAATAGTACGAAAGACCGCCGCCTTGCTGCTCGGCGCGGCAATGCTCCTGTCCCTGCTCGCCGGCTGCGGCAAGCGGGAGGATACGACGGAGGATTTTATCCTGAGCGCCGCGGTCTGCGGCCCGCTTGAAACGCTCGACCCCGCGATGAACACCGGTGCGGGCGCGGAGAGCGTTCTTTCAACGCTCTTTGAGGGCCTGATGCGCCTGCGCGACGACGGCACGGGCAAGGCGGTCGCCGTGACGGGCATTGCCAAGGATTATATCGAAGAGAAGAACTACGACGACACCGTGACCTACACCTTTACGCTCCGCTCCGCCGCCCGCTGGTCGGACGGGACGCGCGTGAAGGCGGAGGACTTCGTCTACGCCTGGCAGCGCCTCGTCGATCCCGCGACCGACTCTCCCAACGCTTCGCTTTTGCGCATGGTCACGGGCTATGAAAAGGTGCGCGAGAGCGGCGATGTGACGCAGCTCGGCGTGAAGGCCAAGGGCGAGAGCACCTTCATCGTCACGCTCGACGAGCCCTGCGCCTACTTCCTCACGAGCGTCTGCACCGCGCCGGCCACCGCGCCGCTGCGCCGCGATCAGGTGGAGGGGAATGAGAACTGGGCGGGGCTTTCCGCGCTTGTGACGAACGGCCCCTACACCGTGGAGACCTGGGTAAAGTCCGCGCAGCTCAAGGTCCGCCGCAGCGGCGAATACTACGAATCGAAGCTCGTCGGGCCGGATGCCGTGTGCTTCCGCTTTGAAACGGACGCGCAGGCGAATTACGATAGCCTCTTGGCCGGCGAGCTGGACTACACCGCAAAGCTGCCCTATGCCGTTGTGGAGGAGCTGGCGGAAAACGAAGACTGGCAGCCTGCTCCGCTGGCCGAAACGGCCTGCGTGATCTACAACCACCTGACCGACACCTTCTCCGATCAGCGGCTCCGGCAGGCGTTTGACCTTGCCATCGACCGCGCCTCGCTGGCCGCGCAGCTCGGCGTGACCGAGACGGAGGCGAGCGGCTGTGTGCCCTACGGCATCAGCGACTCGCCGGGAAACGAAAAGGACTTCCGCACGGCGGGCGGGGCACTGTGTGCGGTCGATGCCGAGGGCTATGCGCAGCGCGCTGCGGAGGCGGCGCGGCTGATGGCTGCCGCCGGCCATTATCAGGGCGCGGGCCTGCCCACGCTGCGCTTTCTCTTTGTGGAGGATACGCAAACGCGCGCCGCGGCGCTGAGCCTGCTCAATACGTGGAAGAGCGCCACGGGCGCTGCGATCGAGCCGGTCGGCGTGAGCGCGGAGGAATTTGATGCGGCGCTCGGCGTCGGTGATTTTGACCTTGCCCTCACCACACTCACCGCGCGCTGCGACGATGCGATGGCCTATCTGCTGCCCTTCCGCGGCACATCTGAAAATAATGTCAGCGGCTACCGCAACGACACCTTTGACCTGCTCCTCGGTGTGGCGGAATCGACGGGCGACCTGACCGCACGGGCGGCCTTCCTGCACGATGCGGAGGCCATGCTGCTTGAGGACAGTGCCGTTTCACCGCTGTGCTTTTCCGGCACAGCCTATCGGCTGCGCGACGGTCTCGCCGGTGTGAGCCACGACTGCTTCGGCCACAGCTACTTCACTGCGGTCACCCGCACGGAGGCGGCAGGCTGAGAAAAAAGAGCAAAAAATCAGCGTCCGAAAGGACGCTGATTTTGTTACTTTTTCCGCCAGACGGAGGGCAGGAACAGCACCAGCAGCGGCATGATCTCCAGTCGGCCGAGCAGCATCGTGAACGCGAGCGTCAGCTTGGAGAGGGGAGAGAGAAAACTGAAGTTGCAGGTCGGCCCGACGAGACTGAAACCGGGGCCGACATTGCTGATGCTGGTCAGCGATGCGGTAAAGGCAGAGGTGAAATCCAGCTCATCGATCGAAACGATCAGTGCTGAGAAAAAGAGGATGACTATGTACGCAAAGAAAAAGAGGGAAACGGAGGAAATGGTCCCCTCCTCCACGCGATGCCCGTCGAGCGTGAGAGGACGCACCTCGCGCGTATGCAGGATACGCCGCAGGTCGCGCTTGAAGCCCTTGAACAGCAGCACGATGCGCGAGACCTTGATGCCGCCGGCGGTCGAGCCGGCGCAGCCGCCGACAAACATTACGACGATCAGCACGAGCCGGCTGAGCTGCGGCCAAAGGTCAAAATCCTCCGTGCAAAAGCCGGTGGTGGAGATGAGCGTTGTGACCTGAAAGGCTGCGTGCTCGATGGCGGAGCCAACGGTTCGGCCCGTTTTGAGAACAAGATCGAGCGCGATGAGCGCGGACGAGCCGAACACGATGCCGACATAGACACGCAGCTCGTCGCTCTTGATGGCCTCGCGCCAACGCCGCGTGGCCATCAGAAAGAGAAGCGTAAAGTTGACCGAGGAGACGAACATAAAGATCACGATGATCCAGTTGATCGCCGAGGAGTGATAGTAGGCGATACTTGCGTCCCGCACAGAGAAGCCGCCGGTCGAAATGGTCGTGAGCGAGGTGGTCACCGCGTCAAACCACGGCATACCGACGACGCGCAGGGCAAGCGTCTGCACAACGGTCAGCGCGGTGTAGATGCCGTAGAGCATCTTTGCCGTGTCGTTCGTGCGCGGCAGCAGCTTGGAGGCGATGGGGCCGGGGCTTTCGGCCCGCATCAGGTTCACGCTGCCCTCGCCGAGCTTGGGCAGCAGCGCCAACACCAGCACGAGCACGCCCATGCCGCCCATCCACTGCGTCAGCGCGCGCCAGAAAAGGATGCCGCGCGGCAGGGAGGAAGGCGAGGCAAAGATCGACGCGCCCGTGGTGGTGAAGCCGGAGACCGTTTCAAACAGCGCGTCCACATAACCGCAGCAGCCGCTGAGTGCGTAGGGCAGTGCGCCGAACAGACTCAGCACCACCCAGCACAGCGCCACGGCGATATAGCCGTCGCGCGTTTGCAGTCGGCGGTTTTGCGGACACAGCCGCCGCAGCGGCAGGCCGCAGACGAGGCAGGCGGCGACGGAGAGAAGGAAGGCGCGCGTGTCCGTGCCGCGGGTAAAGACTGCGACGCCCAGCGGCGGCAGGAGGCAGAGCGCCTCGATGCACAGGACGATGCCTAAAATTTTGGCGATCAGCTTTTTGTTCATGGCAGCGTCACTTCTCCAAAATTTCGTTGAGGTCCTTGAGGAACAAAGACTTTGCCACCACGATCACGCGGTCGCCCTCGGAGATGATGGAGCGGCCGCCGGGAATGGCAAGCTTTCCCTCGTGGACAATGGCCGCGACCAGAAGTCCTGGCTTGAAGCGCAGGTCCTTGAGCGGCTTGTTGAGAAAGTGCGTCGTACCGGTCGCGGTGAATTCCACCGCCTCCACCGCGCCGCCGAGCAGCTTGTGCAGGCTCTCCACGGCGCTGCCCTGCGAATTGGCAAGGCCGCGCACATAGCTGGAGATCTGGCTCGCCGTCACATCCTTGGGGGAGATCACGGTGTCAATGCCGAGGTCATGCACCAGCGCGGTGTAGTTCGGGCGTGACATCTTCGGCAGCACCTTGGTGACGCCCATGGCCTTCGCGCTCAGCGCCATGAGAAGGTTTTCCTCATCGCGCCCCGTGAGGGAAACAAAGGCGTCGGCATCGAAGATGCTCTCGCTTTCCAGCAGCTCGTGGTCGGAGCCGTCGCCGTGGATCACGGTCGCCTTCGGCAGCCGCTCCGCGACCGCCATGCACTTCTCTTCGTCCTGCTCGACGATGGTGATGTGCGCGCCGAGTCCCTCGAGCGCCCAGGCGAGGTAGAGCGCGATGCGTCCCCCGCCGATCACGCTCAAACGGCGGATGGGCGCGGTGTCGCGGCCCATGCTGCGCAGCACGCGGGCCGTTTCGGTGGGCGTGCCGATGGCATACACGCGGTCGCCGATCAGGGGGACAAAGTTGCCGTTCGGCACGATGACCTCGCAGCCGCGCTTGGCGGCGCACAGCAGCAGCGCATTGGGGTGGAGCTTATTGTATTCGATCAGGCTTTTACCCGCCATGCCGTCGCCCTCTGCGATCTGGAAGCCGATCAGCTCCACCGCGCCGCGCGCAAAGCTCTCCACACTGAACGCTGCGGGGACGCGCAGGATGCGCGAGATCTCCTGCGCGGCGGCGTATTCGGGGTTGATGATCATGTCCAGCCCGATCTCGCGGCGCAGGATCGGCGCGTCGCGGAAGTATTCGGGGTTGCGCACGCGGGCGACCGTGTGCTTTGCGCCCAGCTTTTTTGCCATCAGCGAGCAGACGAGGTTCACCTCGTCGTCCGCCGTCGCGGCGATGACGAGGTCGGCGTCGCGCACACCGGCGCTCAGCAGCACGCTTGCGCTCGCGCCGTTGCCCTCCGTGCAGATGGCGTCAAGCGTGGCGTCCGCGTGTTCAAGCGCGGCGCTGCTCTCGTCCACCAGCACAAGGTCATGCTCCTCGCCGACCATCTGCTGGGCGATGGCATAGCCGACCTTTCCCAGGCCGACAATAATGATCTTCATGGTTTGCTCTCCTATTCTGCCGCGGGAGAAAAGCATCCCTCCCGCAGCTGTCCCATCAGTATAGAGCGGCACAATGCGCGTGTCAATCCTGTTTTTCCCTTACTTCCATTAAGACGCCGTTCAGCTCTGCGCCCATGATCATCATGGTTGCGGAGAGATACAGCCACAGCAGCAGCACGATGATCACGCCGATGGAGCCGTAAATGACGGAGTAATTCCCGGCATTTTCCACATACAGCGAAAAGAGCAGCGAGAGCGCCAGCCATGCCGTCAGGCTCATCAGCACGCCGGGCCAGATGTAGTGAACGCTGCGCGTTTCCTGCGCAAGGCCATAGAGCACGGCGAGCGCGAGAAAGACGATGACGCCCAGCAGCACGAAGCGCAGTGACGACCACAGCTCGATGAAGCCGTCTGTGAGGATCGTGCTGAAGTGAAAATAGCCCGCGCAAAAGTCCAGCACCCGCCGCCCCACCGTCACCAGCACCAGCGAGAGCAGGATCGTGAGAAAGAGGCAGATGGTGTAAAGGAACACCTTGGCCTGATGGCGGATAAAGTGCGTGGGGCGCCCCATGCCGTAGGCCTTGCGCACAGACAGCAGCAGCGCGTTGGCCGCGCGCATCGGGAACCAGATGGAGAAAATGAGGCTGAAGGTCATCAGCGCCCGGCTCGACACGCGCGAAACATAGCGCAGATATTGGATCAGCAGCTCCAGCACCTCGGCGGGAATGATGGTGGTCAGCTCGTGCAGAAAGCCCTCGATGTCCACAGCGAAGATACCCACGAGGTTGCTTAAAAAGATAAGCAGCGGAAAAATGGCAAAGAGCAGGTAATAGGTCAGCGCCGCGCTATCACGCGCGACGCGGTGATCGAAATAGCGGCGCACGAGCAGTGCCGCGCCGCGAAAAAAACGGTTTTGCATCGCGCGTTCGAGCAAGTCCCGCTCACCTCCTTGCACAAATTGATCGTGAAGCCCTATTAAAACAACTTTACTATATCACAGCGACAGGGAAAAGAAAAGAGAAACATTTTTCCGCGCCGACGGGATGGGAAATCGGGAAAATGCTTGACAACGGAGCGAAAAACGCATACTATAAAAATAATCCAAATAAAGAACTGTCCGGTAGGTAAGGCTACCATCAGGATATGGACTGCTGCCGCAGAGTCGTGGAGACACGATGCGAGGGTTTGAACAGTTGACATCGAAACCAAGGTGCCATCTAACGCAGTTTCACCGCCTGATGATGCTAAAGCTTGAAACGGTAAGAAAGATCGCCCCGCGCGGTTTTTATCATTGTCGCTCCGCAGCCTTGGTATCGGAAGAAGGCCGCGGGCTTTTTTTATCCCGCGCCGCCAGCATCGGAGAAAGGAGGAACAGCACATGATCGATTTTGAAGAGCGCCGCGACGAGCTGCTGGAGAAGGTAGAGGAGATGACCCGCCGAAAGCAGTACAAGGCTCTGCGCGACATTCTCATCGAGCTGGAGCCGGCCGACATCGCCGACCTGTTCGACGATCTGCCCGAGGAGATGCTGCCGCTGCTGTTCCGCCTGCTCCCAAAGGAGCCGGCGGCGGAGCTGTTCGTCGAGCTGGAGCCGGATGTGCAGGAGATGCTGATCCGCGGTTTTTCCAACACCGAGCTCAAGGAGGTCCTGGATGAGCTGTATCTCGACGATACCGTCGACATTGTTGAGGAGATGCCCGCGGGTGTGGTCAAGCGCATTTTGAAGCACGCTGACCCCGATATGCGCAAGGGCATCAACGAAATTCTGAAGTACCCCGAGGATTCCGCCGGCTCGCTGATGACCACCGAGTTTGTCGACCTCAAGCGCGACATGACGGTGGAGGACGCCTTGAAGCGCATCCGCCGCACCGGCACAGATAAGGAGACCATCAATGTCTGCTATGTCGTCGATCCGGCGCGCAAGCTGCTCGGCGTGGTCTCCCTGCGCACCGTCCTGCTCGCCGAGGAGGATGACGTCATCGAGGACATCATGGAGACCCATGTCATCTCCGTCGGCACCCTCGAGGATAAGGAAGATGTCGCACAGACCTTCTCCAAATACGACCTCATCGCCCTGCCGGTCGTCGATAAAGAGGATCGCCTCGTCGGCATCATCACCGTCGACGACGCGATGGATGTCATGGAGGCCGAGGCCACCGAGGACATCGAGAAGATGGCGGCCATGCTGCCGACCGACAAGCCCTACCTCAAAACAAGCGTATTTGACACCTTCAAGTCCCGCATCCCTTGGCTTTTGCTGCTGATGATCTCGGCCACCTTCACCGGTCAGATCATCGCAAGGTTTGAAAACGCCCTCGGCGCCTGCGCCATTCTGACCGCCTATATCCCCATGCTCATGGACACAGGCGGGAACTGCGGCTCGCAGGCGAGCGTCACGGTCATCCGCGGCCTCTCACTCGACGAGATCGAATTTTCCGACCTCTTCCGCGTCATCTGGAAGGAGATCCGCGTGGCAGTCGTCTGCGGCGCGGTGCTCTCCTGCGCGAACTTCGCCAAGCTGATGCTGGTCGATAAGCTGCTCTTCGGCAACCCCATCACGCTGCCCATCGCTCTCGTCATCTGCCTGACGATGGTTGTCACCGTCTTTGCCGCCAAGGTCGTGGGCTGCACGCTGCCGCTGCTCGCCAAGAAGATCGGCTTCGACCCCGCGGTCATGGCCTCGCCCTTTATCACCACGGTGGTGGACGCGATCTCGCTGGTGATCTATTTCCGCTTCGCCGCGCTCCTGCTGGGTATTTAAGGCGGCGAAAAGCACGAAATTTCCCTTTTCAAGCCGGCATAAGTGTGGTATCATGCGTACAAAGTAAGACCATCCTATTTTTGCCGGAGGTATCCCCATGGAAGAAAAGCTGCGCGAGTACGCGCACCTGCTCGTTTCCGTCGGTCTGAACCTGCAAAAGGATCAGACGCTCATCCTCTCCTCGCCCGTGGAGTGCGCGCCGTTTGCGCGGCTGTGCGCGTCTGCGGCCTACGATCTCGGCGTGCGCGAGGTCGTGATGAACTGGAGCGACGACTATATGACGCGCGAAAAATTCCTGCGCGCGCAGGACGCGGCCTTTGAAACGCCGCGCGCATGGCGCAAGACCTTTCTGACCGACTACGCCGAGCAGGGCGCGGCCTACCTCGCCATCGCCGCCGAGGACCCGGAAACGCTGCTGGGCGTGTCGCCCGAACGGCTCGTCGCCGCGCAGCGCACCGGCGCGGTCGAGCGCGAGACCTTCGACCGCCTGCAAATGGCAAACGCCTTCCCATGGTGCGTGGCGGGTGTACCCCTCGCCGCGTGGGCGCGCAAGGTGTTCCCCGACAAAAGCGAGAGCGACGCCGTCGCCGCGCTTTGGGACGCGATTTTTATGACCGTTCGCGTCACGGGCGACGGAAAAGCGGAGGCGCGCTGGCGCGAGCACATCGCGCTGCTGAGCGCGCGCAAGCAAAAGCTCAACGAGCTGCACTTCAAGCGCCTGCACTACACCAACTCCCTCGGCACCGACCTCACCGTTGAGCTGCCTGACGACCACCTTTGGGCGGCGGGCAACGCCGAAACACCTGCGGGCATCGGCTTCATCGCCAACCTCCCGACCGAGGAGATCTTCACCGCGCCGCGCAAGACCGGCATCAACGGTGTCGTCTGCGCCTCGCTGCCGCTGGTGGAAAACGGCAGCATCATCGAGAATATCCGCTTCACCGTCAAGGACGGGCGCATCGTCGAGGCGGCCGCCTCGCGCGGCGGGGACATTCTGGACGCCGCCCTCTCGGTCGATGACGGCGCACGCTACTTCGGCGAGGTCGCGCTCGTGCCCTACGACAGCCCCATCCGCCGCAGCGGACTGCTCTTTTACAACACGCTCTACGACGAGAATGCCTCCTGCCACCTCGCCTTCGGCGAGGCGTATCCCGAGTGCATCGTCGGCGGCGAGCGCATGACGCGCGAGGAGCTGGACGCCCACGGCCTCAACCACTCGCTCACGCACGTCGATTTTATGGTCGGCACCGCCGACCTCTCCATCACCGGCACGACGCACGACGGGCGCGAGCTGGCGGTGTTCCGCAACGGAAATTTTGCCCTGTAAGGGCCACGGATACAGAGAAAAACGGAGGAGAACACGATGAATTTCAAGCCCATTGAAACGGATGAAAAGGTCCTTGTCATGCCCGGCGCGGTCGTCTGCGGCGATGTGACGGTCGGCGAGGGCACAGCGTTTTGGTTCAACAGCGTCTGCCGCGCGGAGCTGCAGCCCGTCAAGATCGGCAAGCGCTGCAACATTCAGGACTGCGCGGTGATCCACAACCTCTGCACCCTCGGCGACGATGTCTCCGTCGGCCACGGCGCCATCGTCCACGGCGCGACGGTCGGCGACCGCGTGATCGTCGGCATGGGCGCCGTCGTGCTTGACGGCGCGAAGATCGGCGACGACTGCATCATCGCTGCCGGCGCGGTCGTCACCGGCAAGATGGACGCGCCCGCTGGCAGCCTGATCGTCGGCTCTCCGGCCGTGGTCGCCAAGCCGCTCAATGACAAGCAGAAGGCATCGTGCCTTGAAAACAGCGAGCTTTATCACCGCAAGAGCGTGGAGTACCGCGCCTTCCTCGCGCAGAAGAAGTGAGCGGACGGAGGGGGGAAGTCATGAAAATTCTGGTCATCAACGGCGCGAACATGAACCTGCTCGGCAAGCGCGAGCCGGACATCTACGGCCGCGAGGACTATGCCGCTCTCTGCGCCCGCATCTACGCCCACGCGCAGAGCCACGGCGTCGCGGTCGAGTGCTTCCAGTCCAACCACGAGGGTGCGATCATCGACGCCATTCAGGACGCTGACGGGGTGTTCGACGGCATCGTCATCAACCCCGGAGCCTACGCGCATTACAGCTACGCCATCCGCGACGCCATCAAGGCCATCACCATTCCGGTGGTGGAGGTCCATATCTCCGACATTGAAAAGCGCGACGAGGAATTCCGGCATCTCTCCGTCACCGCGCCGGTCTGCATCGCGCAGATCCGCGGCCATGGCTTTGAAAGCTACACCATGGGCATCGACCTGCTCGCCGGCGCGCGGCAGTGAGGCGCTCGCCGACGCTCCGCGCGGGAAGCTGCGCCAATAGAATGCGTTTCCGGCCGGCAGCAAAACGCTGCCGGCCGCTTTTTGCGGCAGCATAACGCTCTGCATCGCCGCCTGCGGAGGAAAAAAGGGGCACAGAGGCAATAAAATGCTTGCAATCGGCATAAAGCTATGGTAATATACTTATGTTATTCCAGTAGGTTAGGCAGAGTGGACTTCCGGTCCGCTCTTTCTTTTGCAATTTTTGCCCAAAGCAAATACTTTAAGGTGCTAAAGCGAGGGAGCTATGAAAAAGGTAACGGAGATCGTTGCGGAGCTGGCCCGCCCCGTCGTGGAGCAGCATGGATGCACGCTGTGGGATGTGGAGTATGTCCGCGAGGCGGGGCAGTGGTATCTGCGGCTGTTCATTGATAAGGACGGCGGCGTGGACATTCTGGACTGCGAGGCCATCTCGCGCGTCGTGAGCGACCTGCTCGACGAGGCGGACCCCATCGAGGGGAGCTATGTCTTTGAGGTCGGCTCCGCAGGCGCCGAGCGCCCGCTCAAGCGCCCGGGCGACTTTGAGCAGTTCATGGGCGCAGAGGTGCTGGTCAAGACCTACAAGCCGCGCGACGGACACAAAGAGTTCGCCGGTACGCTCACCGACTACGACAACGGCGCGGTGACGATCACGCTCGGCGGTCAGCCCATGCGCTTTGAAAAGCCGGAGATCGCGCTCGTGCGCCTGCGCTGCGACTTCTGACAGCCATCATTTTTATCATAATGTAATAGTTATAGTAAGGAGTTTAGTTCCATGAAATGCGATGAAATCTTTGCCGCCCTTGCGATGCTTGAAAAGGAGCGCGGCATTTCCCAGACCTTTATGATGGATAAGATCGTGCAGGCGCTCACCACCGCCTACAAGCGCGACCACGAGGGCGTGGAGAACGTGATCGTGGACGTGGACGAAAATAAGCGCGACCTCAGGATGTATGTGCAGAAGGAGGTCGTCGAGGAGGTCGAGAACCCCGGCACGCAGATGTCGCTTGAGGAGGCGAAGAAGCTCTCCGCCAAGTACGAGGTGGGCAGCATCGTGAACCTGCCCGTCGACAATGTCGAGTTCGGCCGCATCGCAGCCGGCAACGGCAAGCAGGTCATCATTCAGGGCCTGCGCGAGGCCGAGAGCGGCATGGTCTATGAGGAGTATAACTCCAAGCAGCACGAGATCCTCACCGGCGTCGTCACCCGCATCGACCCGCGCAGCGGCAATGTGGCTCTGCGCATCGGCACCGGCACCGAGGCGACCGACGCCATTCTGACCGCCGGTGAGCAGGTCAAGGGCGAAACGCTGGTCGAGGGCCAGCGCGTCAAGGTCTACCTTGTGGATGTGCGCCGCCAGTCCCGCGGCCCGCAGGTCGTCATCTCCCGCACGCATCCGGGCCTTGTCAAGCGCCTCTTTGAGCTTGAGGTCCCCGAAATTTACGACGGCACCGTCGAGATCCGCTCCATCGCCCGCGAGGCGGGCAGCCGCACGAAGATGGCTGTTTGGAGCAACGACGCCAATGTCGATCCCATCGGCGCCTGTGTCGGTCCCCGCGGCGCGCGCGTGAACAACATTGTTGAGGAGCTGCGCGGCGAGAAGATCGACATCATCAAGTACAGCGACGATCCCGCGGAGTACATCGCCGCGGCGCTCGCGCCCGCCGATGTGGTCGAGGTGCGCATGGCGGACGACGGCAGCAAGGCCTGCCGCGTCATCGTGCCAGACGACCAGCTCTCCCTTGCCATCGGCAAGGAGGGCCAGAACGCCCGCCTCGCGGCGCGTCTGGTCGGCTATAAGATCGACATCAAGCCCCGGTCCTATCAGGACGAGGACTGAGCAAAGGAGGGCAGACCCATGCAAAAAGTGAAAAAGCTCCCGCAGCGCCAGTGCGTGGGCTGCCGTGAAATGAAGGAGAAGCGCGAGCTGATCCGCGTGGTCCGCTCGCCGGAGGGCGAGATCTCGCTCGACTTCAAGGGCAAAAAGCCCGGGCGCGGCGCGTATCTGTGTCCCGACGCCGAATGCCTCAGGCGGGCGCGGAAGTCCCGCGCGCTGGAGCGGGCGCTGGAGACCGCCATCACGCCGGAGCTCTACGATGAGCTGGAGAAGGGGATGGTGAACGGTGGATAAGCTGCTGAACCTCATCGGCCTTGCCCAGAAGGCGGGGCGGCTGGCCGTCGGCGAGGAGCCGACCGGCGCGGCGGCAAGGGCGCGTGACGCGCGGCTCATTTTAGTCGCCGCCGACGCCGCGGAAAACAGCGTGCGCCGCGTGCGGCACTTTGCTGACGCGGGCCAATGCCTCTGGTGCCGCATCGCGGCGGATAAGGACGCGCTCGGCCGCGCGGTCGGACGCTCGAGCTGCGCGATGCTCGCGGTCATGGACATCGGCTTTGCCGAGGCCATCGCCAAAAAGCTCGCCGAGGGCGACGAGCGCTTCGCCGAAACGGCACAGCGGCTCTCCGTCAAGGCGCAGCGCGCCGCCGAGCGGCGCAGAGAGGCCGAGGCGCACGAGAAGAATATCCGCACGGGCAAGAAAAAGCAGACCGCAAAAAAGAGTGCGGAAGCCGCACCAAAGATACGCGCGGAAAAAAGCGTCGGTGCGCCGAAAACGGCAAAGCACAGCGCGGCAGAGCGCCCGACCGGTGCAGCGAAGCACGGCGAGGCAAAAAGCGCGAAAAAGCCCGACCGCGCTGCGCGCAAGCGCAGCGCCGTCAAGGCGGCGGCAAGAGCGCGCTACGCCGATTCCCGTCCGGTCAAGCGCGGCAAGGGCAGCGCGAAAAAAGAGAAGCAGTAATTCGGTCCCATCACATTTGGAGGTGTTATATTGGCTATTACGGAGAATAAAAACAAGGTAAGCAGTCTGGCGAAGGACTTTGGGATGCAGTCGAAGGACATCATCGCCATCTTGAAGGACTACACGGAGGCCCCCAAGGGTCACTCCCAAGTGCTGAGCGACCGTGAGCTGTCGATCGTGTTCGACTATCTGACGCTGCACCATCAGGTGAAGATCGAAACGATCTTCGCCGAGACCTATACGGAAAAGAAGGAGGAGCCGAAGGCTGCTCCCGCAGCAAGTGCGCCCAAGGCGGCCCCCGCCGCGGGCGAAAAGCCCGCCGCGCAGCCTGCCGCGCCCAAGGCGACGGCTGCTCCCGCCGCACAGGCGCAGAGTGCGCCGAGCAAGTCCACCGCCACGCAGCAGCCCACCACCCGCGTGCCGGAAAAGAAGATCGTCGACACCCGCAAGTCCACCAATGTGAACCTTGATAAATACGACGAGAAGCTGCAGGACATGGCCGAGCGCAGCGGGAACGCCGGCGGACGGCGCGACAGCATGAGCGCCGGCAAGGAAAAGTTCCGCAGCGCGGCGAACAAAAAGAACGGCCGCGGCGCGCCGACCTTCTCCAACAAGCGCCGCCAGGAGGAGGCCGAGAAGATGCGCCGCCTCCAGCTTGAGATCGCCAAGAAAACGCCGCTGACCGTCAAGATCCCCGACGAGATCTCCGTCGGCGAGCTGGCCAGCCGCATGAAAAAGACCGGCGCGGAGGTCGTCAAGTGCCTGATGAAGAACGGTATCATGGCCTCTCTCAGCCAGCTCATCGACTTTGATACCGCCTCCTTCGTCGCTGAGGAGCTTGGCTGCAAGGTCGAAAAGGAGGTCGTCGTCACCATTGAGGAAAAGCTCATCGACGACCACGAGGATACCGCCGACGAGCTCAAGCCCCGCGCGCCCGTCGTGGTGGTCATGGGTCACGTCGACCATGGTAAGACCTCGCTGCTCGACTATATCCGCAACGCGCACGTCGCCTCCGGCGAGGCAGGCGGCATCACACAGCACATCGGCGCCTATCAGGTGCAGATCAAGGGCAAGCCCATCACCTTCCTCGACACCCCCGGCCACGAGGCGTTCACCTCCATGCGCGCCCGCGGAGCGATGATCACGGACATTGCGATCCTCGTCGTCGCCGCCGAGGACGGCATCAAGCCGCAGACGGTCGAGTCCATCAACCACGCCAAGGCCGCCGGCATCCCCATCATCGTTGCCATCAACAAAATGGATAAGCCGGACGCGAACCCCGAGCGCATCAAGGAGCAGCTCACCAAGTACGACATTCTGGCCGAGGACTGGGGCGGCGACACCATCGTCTGCCCGATCTCCGCCAAGACAGGCATGGGCGTGGATAACCTGCTCGAGATGGTCGCGCTGACCGCCGAGGTCGGCGAGCTCAAGGCAAACCCCAACCGCGCCGCCAGCGGCGCCGTCATCGAGGCGCGCCTCGACAAGGGCCGCGGCCCCATCGCCACGCTCCTCGTGCAGAACGGCACACTCCATCAGGGCGACATCATCATCGCCGGCACGGCCGTCGGCCGCGTGCGCATGATGACCAACGACAAGGGCCAGAAGCTCACCGCCGCGGGTCCCTCCGTCCCCGTGGAGATCACGGGTCTCGGCGAGGTGCCGGGTGCGGGCGCGACCTTCAACGCTGTCGCCGACGAGCGCTTGGCGCGCGAGCTGGTCGAGCAGCGCAAGGCCGAGGAAAAGGCCAAGGCCAACGAGCCCATCTCCAAGGTCTCGCTGGAGGATCTCTTCAGCCAGATTCAGGCGGGCGAGATGAAGAACCTCAACATCATCGTCAAGGCGGACGTGCAGGGAAGCGTCGAGGCTGTCAAAGCCTCGCTCGAGAAGATCTCCAACGACGAGGTCCGCGTGCGCGTCATCCACGGCGCGGTCGGCGCGATCAACGAGAGCGACGTCATGCTCGCCTCCACCTCAAACGCCATCATCGTCGGTTTCAACGTTCGTCCCGACGCGGCGGCCCGCGACAGCGCGGCGCGCAACCATGTCGATATGCGTATGTACCGCGTCATTTACGACGCCATCAACGAGATCGAGGCGGCCATGAAGGGTATGCTCGCGCCCAAGTTCCGCGAGAATGTCATCGGCCACGCCGAGATCCGCCAGACCTTCAAGGTCTCCAACGTCGGCACTGTTGCCGGCTGCTATGTCACCGACGGCAAGATCCAGCGCTCCTGCGAGGCGCGCATCGTGCGTGACGGCATCGTGATCCACGAGGGTCATCTCGCCTCCCTCCAGCGCTTCAAGGACGCCGTCAAGGAGGTCGCCTCCGGCTACGAGTGCGGTCTGAACTTCGAGAAGTTCAACGACATCAAGGAGGGCGATGTTGTCGAGGCCTATGTGATGGAGCAGATCGAGCAGTAAAAGCCGCGCCGTGCGCGGCGCAATTCTGCGAAGCCTTAGGTGAGGGCGGGCGGTCGCCCGTCCTCACCTTTTTCAAAGGAGGACTTTTATGGCAAGCAATCGAATCGGGCGCATCAACGAGGAGATCCAGCGCGAGCTGAGTTCTCTCCTGCGCACCCTCAAGGACCCGCGCGTGCAGGGCGGCATGGTCACCATCACGCACGTTGACACCACCACCGACCTGCGCTACTGCCGTGTGGGCGTGAGCGTGCTGGACAAGACACAGGAGAAGGAGGTCATCCGCGGCCTCAAGTCCGCGGCAGGCTATCTGCGCCGCGAGCTGGGCGCGTCGATTAATCTGCGCTACACGCCCGAGCTGCAATTCGTCGCGGACGACTCCATCGAGTACGGCGCGCACATTTTAGAGATGCTGCGCGACCCCACGAAGGTCAAGCCCGCGAACCCCGCAAACGAGCACATTGTACTGGACGGTGAGGACGAATGACCATCAAGGAGACCGCCGCCTATCTGCGCGCGCACGATAACTATCTCATTCTCACCCACCGCCGCCCCGACGGCGACACGCTCGGCTGCGCCGCGGCGCTGTGCGCCCTGCTGCGCGGGATGGGCAAAACGGCGGCGCTGCTGCCGAACGCCGAGGTCACGAGCCTTTATGCCGACTATGTCGCGCCCTACTGGGCGACGGAGGACTACCGCTATGAGACGGTCGTTTCCGTCGACCTTGCGGCGCTCGGGCTGTTTCCCGATAACGCGGAGTCGCTCAAGGACAAGGTCGATCTCGCCATCGACCACCACCCAAGCTATGAGGGCTTCGGACGGGAGAGCTGCGTGCATCCCGAGTGCGCCGCCTGCGGCGAGATCCTCTATGAGATCGCGGTCGAGCTGGGGCAGCTCACACCCGCCGTCGCGCTGCCGCTCTATGTTGCGGTCAGCACCGACACGGGCTGCTTTGTCTACTCCAATGTGACGGCGAACACGCACCGCGTCGCCGCCGCGCTGATGGACACAGGCATTGACTACCGCGCGGCGAACAAGCGTCACTTCCGCACCAAGACGAAAAAGCGCCTCGCGCTTGAGGCAGAGCTGCTGCGCACGATGGAGTTTTACGACAAGGACCGTGTGGTCGTCGTCACGCTGCCGCTGTGCTTGATGGAGCGGCTCGCGCTGACAGAGGCGGACATGGACGATGTTTCTGCCCTCGGCGGCGTGGTGGAGGGTACCGACTGCTCCATCACGATGAAGGAAACGAAGGACGGCGCGTGGAAGATCAGTGTGCGCACCGGCGCGCGCGTCAACGCGACGCGGGCCTGCGCCGCCCTCGGCGGCGGCGGACACCGC